>QWCZ01000125.1_pt1 | contig 39462 bp, 38 predicted proteins | sample 1972651 | NCBI WGS metagenome assembly QWCZ01 (sample SAMN09866695, study PRJNA288562) | Human oral metagenome isolate pre1_saliva, whole genome shotgun sequencing... | isolation source: mouth | host: Homo sapiens | place: USA: California
TTTTTCAGAAATGTGATGATGAGAGTTAAGAAATTGATGAAAAATTTTTAGAAAAGAGTGAATTTATGGAAGATAAGTATAAAATGACATTAGAAGAAAATATTTTTGTTGCAAAAAGAAATATAGTGGATTCAATTTGGAAATCGGCAAATCTAGAAGGAATAGCTGTGACTTATCCTCAGACTGAAACGATTTTTCAAGGGCTGGGAATTCAAAATATGAAAGTTAAGGATATAAATGCCATTGTTAATTTGAAACATTCATGGGAATTTATTTTGGAAAATATTAAATATCCGATTGATTTAAATTATATCTGTAAAATAAATCAACTTATTGGAGAGGCAAATGTAAATCCTTTTCCAGGACTCAGTATGGGTGGAACAGATTGGAAGCCTGAAATTCCTGATAAAGAAAAAGTGAATGATAGTTTGAACAAGATTTTAGAAAGTGGAAATTCTGCAACAGAAAAAGCAATAAATTTAATGCTATATTTAATGAGAAGCCAGCTTTTTTATGATGGAAATAAAAGGACAAGCATGATGGCGGCAAATCAGGTGATGATTCAAAATGGTGCAGGGATTATTTCAGTTCCTATAAAATATCAGGAGAAATTTTTGGAATTGCTTGTGAAGTTTTATGAAACTAATAATATGGATGAAATTAGGGAATTAATTTATAATCATTGTATTGACGGGATAAATTTTAAAAGGGAATAAAATTTTGGGAAATAAAAAATTATATAAAGAAAGAAAAATAGATAATTATGAATGAAAAGAAAGAAAAATATGAAATTGAAAATGAATTTGAAGATGAAATTGATACTGAAAATAGTGAGAATGATCAAAATATCGTTATTTTAAGTGAAGAGGCTGGGAGCAGGATTGATAAATTTTTGTCAGAAAGGCTGGAATTAACACGGACACGGATTCAGCAGCTTATAAAAGATGAAAATATTTTGGTAAATGAAAAAAAAACAAAGCCTGCTTATAAAATTGAAGAAAAAGATATAATAAAAGTCGTAATTCCAGAGCTCGAAACTGTTGAAATCAAGCCTGAAAATATTAATATTGAAATAATTTATGAGGACAATGATTTGGCAGTTATTAATAAAAGGGCTGGAATTGTTGTTCATCCTGCAAATGGGCATTATTCGGGAACGCTTGTAAATGCAATCTTGTATCATATTAAAGATTTATCGGGAATAAATGGGGAAATACGTCCTGGTATTGTGCATAGGCTGGATAAGGATACGAGCGGACTTTTGATAATTGCCAAAAATGACAAGGCACATCTAAAATTGTCGCAAATGTTTCATGATAAAACTGTGAAAAAAACTTATCTTGCAATTTTGAAAGGAAAATTGAATCAAAAAAGCGGGAGAATTGTAACACAAATTGGACGTGATAAAAACGATAGAAAGAAAATGGCTGTAATAAATGATTTAAATTCAGGGAAAACTGCAATTACCAATTATGAAGTAATTTCGCAGGCAGAAAAATTTACACTTGTTAAAGTTCATATTGAAACTGGAAGAACTCATCAAATCAGAGTTCACATGAAACATCTGGGATACCCAATTTTAGGCGATAGTGTTTACGGAAGGCCAGACAGTGAAAAACGGCAAATGCTTCATGCCTATAAACTGGAATTTCAACATCCAATTACAGAAGAGAATATGGAATTTATTGCAGAATTGCCGGAAGATTTTAAAAAGGCATTGAAAAAATGTGGGCTGGAGCTTGAAAATTATTAATTTGGATATTTTAAAGGCAGTTTTGGTTATTTATAAACTTGCTAAATAAAATTATAAAAAATAGAGGAAAAAACTTATGGATGAAAAAAAATTAGAAAATAAAAAAAATGAACTACTAGAATTTGATAAAAAATATAATAAAATTGTTGTTGGGGTTGATGAAGCTGGGAGAGGGCCTTTGGCTGGTCCAGTCGTGGCTGGAGCGGTTATTGTAAATCAGGATTTTCCAGAATTGCAGGAAATTAATGATTCAAAGAAATTGACTGAGAAGAAAAGGGAGAGATTGTTTGAGGCAATAGAAAAAAATTGCATTGTGGGAATTGGGATTGCTTCAGAAAAGGAAATTGATGAGATGAATATTTTGAATGCAACGTTTCTGGCAATGCGGCGTGCGATTAGCCAAGTGGCGGAAAAATCTGAATTTGATATAGTTCTAGTTGATGGTAATCATTTGATTCGTGAGTATGAAGGAGAGCAGGAGTGCATTGTGAAAGGCGATAGCAAGTCGTTAGCCATTGCTGCAGCTTCGATTGTGGCAAAGGTTACGAGGGATAGAATACTTTGTGAAATCGCAAAGGAATTTCCTGAATATGAGTTTGAGAAGCATAAAGGGTATGGGACTAAGAAACATAGGGAAATTTTGGTTAAAAAAGGGGCTTGTAAGTATCATAGGAAGACGTTTTTGAAGAAGATATTGGATGGAAGGAAAATATTTAAAGAAAGTGGATTAGGGTGGAAAGATAAGGAAAAATTTTTGGAAAAAATAAAATGAATGGAATAGATGATGAAATAATGTTAAAAATAGACTTGATGTTAGGAAATGAGAATGAAAATAAAAAATTTGAATTAATTGATGAAGCAGATTCCTTGATAAGAAAATAAATACGAAGAAGCAAAGAAAAAATATTTTTTAAAAGGATGAAAGGTCTTGAACGATAATAAAAGGAGATCTATTATGAATAGAAAATATGGAAATTTTTATATTATTATTGCTATTATTATTATTTTATGTTTATATCTTTATATAAAGATATTAGAAAAAAAAGAAAATGACAATAAAAAATTTGAAGAGTTAATTGAAAAAGCTGATGAATGTATAGAAGTAGGAAATTATAAAAATGCAGAAAAAATTGCAAAAGAAAGTTTAAAATATAATAAAGTTAAAGGTTACTACTATTTAGGAGCATTGTATGCAAATTATTTTAATGATAAGGAAAAAGCGAAAGAAGCATACATGGTGGCATATAAGAAAAAACATTTTGAAGCAGCTTCTATGATAGGATTTATAGAAGAAGAAAAAGGAAACTTTAAAGAAGCAGAGAAATGGTATAAAGAAGGAATAAAAAGTAATTTTGAGTATTCTTTTTATCTTATAGGAAATTTTTATTACAATCAGAATGATATGAAAAATGCAAAAAAATATTTAGAAAAATCTGCAGAGCGAAAGAATGGGAAGGCAATTTATATTCTTGCAAAAATTTATTATAAAGAAAAAAATAGGGAAGGAATAAAAAAATACCAAAAACAATTGTTAGAAGAAGTTCAATTAAAAGATGTTTCAAATGAAATGAAAAAAAATATTGAATATATGCTTGGAAATGAAAATGAGAATAAATATTTTGATTTAGTAGAAAAAGCTAACGAACATATTTACAAAGAGGAATATGAGAAAGCAGAAGAAATTTTGTTGGAAGCTTCAAAATTAAATAAAGAAGGATATTATCAAATTGCAGAAATGTATAGATATATTTCAATAGAAGAAGCAATGAAAAAATATGAAATTGCCTATGAAAAAGGTGTAGCGAAAGCAGCAAGTAATATAGGATCATATTATTATATAAACAAAGATACAGAAAAAGCTAAAATATGGATACAGAAAGCAATTGATGGAGGAGATGTTGATTCGAATTTTTATATGGGTGAATTATACGATAATGCAAGAGATTTAAAAAAAGCATATGAATATTATTCAAAAGCAGCAAATAATAAGAATGCAGTTGCAATGTTTTCTGCAGGTGAAATTGCTTTTGAGTTAGGAGAAGAAAAACTAGGAAAATATTGGTATAATAGGATACTTACAGAACCAGGAATAGAAAATTTAACATCTCAAATCTTAAAAAATATAAATAGATAAGAAAATCAGAATTTCTTAAAATAGCTGAAATAAATTTGAAAAAAAAACTTGAAATATACTGAAAAATTAAATATTTAGGAGTTACTAATTATGAGAAATAAAAAATATATAATTGCTGTATCAGGAATATTATTAATACTAGTGTTAGTAGCATTAATTTATTTTAAAAATAAAGACTCTAATTATACAAATAATGAAATGTTTGACGAATTACTTTTAAATTCGGAATATTATAAAGCCTCTGGAGATTACTTAAAATCAGAAGAAATTTTAAAAGAAAGTCTGAAATATAATAAATCAGAAGGATATTATTATTTAGGTATGCTATATGCTGGAAGTATGAACGATAAAAAAAGAGCAAAAGAAGCCTATATCATGGCATATAAATATAAAAATGTTGAAGCAGCAACATATATAGGAATGATTGAAGAAGAAAATGGTAAATTAAAAGAGGCAGAAAAATGGTATAAAAAAGGAATAGTAAATAATTCAGAAAATTCTTTATACAGGTTAGGGAAATTTTATTATGAGAAAAATGAAACAGAAAAGGCTAGAAAATATTTGGAAAAGGCTGCTAATAAAAAGGAAGGACGTTCAATTTATATTCTTGCAAAAATGTACTATAAAGAAAAAAATTGGGAAGAACTAAAAAGATGTCAAAAACAAATACTAGAAGAAACAGAAATTTATCATGTTGAGTATTATATGAAAAAAAATATTGAATATATGCTCGGAACAGAAAAAGAAAAGCAATATTTTAATTTAACAGAGGAAGCAAATAAATTTATTGAAAAAAAGGATTATGAAAAAGCTGAAAAAATATTTTTAGAAGCTGCAAAACTTAATAATGAAGGTTATTATGAAATAGCAAAAATGTATGTAGATATATCAAATGAAAAAGCCGTTGAAAAGTATAAAATTGCTTATGAAAAAGGAGTTGCAAGAGCAGCAGGAGATGTTGGATCATATTACTATGATGAGAAAAAAGATGTGGAAACGGCTAAAAAATGGATTCAAATGGCAATTGATAGGGGAGATGTTGATTCTAATTTTTATTTGGGCGAGATTTATGAAGATGCAGGAGATTTAAGACAGGCATTAAAATATTACTCTATTCCTGCTAATAATAAAAAAGCAATAGCAATGTCGATAGCAAGAAGTTTAGCTTCTGAATTAGGCGATAAAAAATTAGCTGACTACTGGTATAATAAAATATTTTCTGAGCCAGGTATAGAACAATTGAGTGAACAATTAGTTATAGGACTGGGTAAATAAAAAAATTTTAAGTATAATTGGAGAAGTGTTTATGAAGTTAGGAAAAATAGAAAAATATAAACTTAAAATATTATTAACATATAAATTATGTCAAAATTCAATGAAAAAAGAAAGTATTTTAAAAAGTCAAAAAATAAATATTCAAAATATTACTGATGAAATAGCAGGAATAGAATTTTATAAAGATGTCAAATTATATGAAAGAGAAAGAGACTATATTTCTTTTGATATAGACAGATGATGAAATTAAAAATTTTAAAATAAATAAAATTGAGGAAATATTTAAAGAAAGTGGATTAGGGTGGAAAGATAAGGAAAAAAATTAAAAGAATTAAATAATAAAAAAAGAAGAGAAAATTTTCCAGTCTTGAAAAAAAAGTAAAAAATTGGTATTATATTAAAAGAAAAAATATAGATATTTGTGGTATAATATCAAAAAAGGGGGAAAAGAGAGTTAGAATGAATAAAAGGGAAGTTGGGTTTAAGTATGAGAATGTAGCGAAGGAATATTTGATTTTGCAGGGGCTTGTGTTTGTTGAGAGTAATTTTTATACTAAATTTGGGGAGATTGATCTGATTTTTTTTGAGAAGAGTAGCCAGACGCTTGTGTTTGTGGAAGTTAAGTATCGGAAAAGTGACTTTTTCGGGTCGGCGATTGAGATGGTGACACAGGAGAAGCAGAATAGGATTCTTGCCAGTTCGCAGGTTTATCTTTTGAAAAAAAATTGGGACAGGAATGTGAGGTATGATGTTGTTGGAGTAAGTAAGGACTCTGGAAATATTGAGTGGTTAAAAAATGCGTTTTGAGGTGGTTATATGAGAAATGATGAAAAATGCTGTAAATGCGGAATGGATATATTTGAAATAAAAAAGGTGGCTATTCCTACAAAAAAGGCTGTTGGAGCAAAGATAGCCATTGATACATTTTATTTGAAAATATGTAAAAACTGTGGATATACGGAAATGTACTCAACCAAGATAATTCAGAAGGTTGAAGATCCAGTCTAAAGTTTTTGGGAAAATAATATTTAATTTTAAAGGAATTTTGTTTAGGAATCGGGATATAATTTCTGGGGAGGAACTGGTTGAGTGTGATATTGTGTCAAAGGATACAAGAAATATTTTGAACAGCTTAAAAAAATTGCGGAAATTAAATAATATTTACTATGTATGGGATTATAACAGGGAATTTAAGAGATTGATTTATTCCTATAAATATAATCATAGGAAGATTATGGCAAAATTGATTGCTGAATTGGTAAAAGAGGAGTTTTATTATGTTTTAAAAAGGGAAAAAATAGATGTTGTTGTGAGTGTGCCTGTCAGCAGGAAAAGGAAGAATGAGAGAGGATATAATCAAGTTGATGAAATTTTGAATTTTTTAAAGGTTAATTATGTTCAGCTTGAACGGATTAAGAATACGAAAAAGATGGCTGAAATTTTAAATGAGGAAGACAGGAATAAAAATATAAAAGGAGCTTTTAAAATTTCTGGAAATATTGATTTTAGGAATAAAAATATTCTGATACTTGATGATATTGTAACGACTGGGGCTACGCTTAGGGAAATTAAGAATAGTATTTTAGAGCAGTTTGACAATGGAAAAAATACCAGGAATATAAGAATAACTGTTTTTTGTCTGGCTGCGGCTAGGGAAATTAAGATGAATAGAGGAGAAATATGAGTTTTAAATTAAAGATGAAACTTTTGCTGTTTTTAGTAAGTTCAGTTATTTCATTTTCAGCTTCTGTACAGAATGAGAATTTTCACGAAAATGTAAATGATACTGTGAATATTCAGGAGAATTACTTGATTAGTGCGGCAAAAAGAAATAATAAAAAAAATAGTGAAAATTTGGAAGAAAATGAAAAAGTTGATGATAATGATAAAACTGATGCGGCAGATGAAAATGCAGATGTTTCTAAATCAAATGAATCATTGAAATACAGTCAGAGAAATGATGGGATTATTGACTTAAATTCGTTAGTTCACAAAGAGGATACTGAATTTAGGGTGCTTAATGGGAATAATGTGAAAATTATGTTAAGAACAAAAAATAATGATGTTTATTCTGCGGAAGTTGTATATGATGGCGGGAAAAAGCTGATGCGTGGAATTGGAAATTATGGTGGAAATGAAATTTTTATGGCTGAAATCCCAAGCAGTGTGTCAAGTTATTATTTTGTGCTGACAGATGACAAGACAAAATATTATATGGGAAGAAATATTTCAAAAAATTTAAAGGACATAGAAAGATTTGAGTTTTCACGTTCAAATAAATTAACAACGATTCCAGAATGGGCTAGAGGTTCTGTAGGATACCAGATTTACATTGATTCATTTAGAAATGGAGATGTGGATAATGATGCGATTTTTAACGAATTTGGGACAGATGACTTTGCTGAGCCTGCTGGAGAAATTCGTTCAGGAAGATCAAAAAAAGATTTAGTTTTGGCATATTGGGGCGGAAATGAAAAGCCACAGTTTTCGCTAAATGAATGGAATAGTAATTATGAGGAAAAGAATGAGTGGGAAGAAAATACGTTAAATGATGTTCAAAATTACACACGTTATTATGGCGGAGATTTAGAAGGAATAATTGAAAAACTTGATTATATTAAAGATCTTGGTGTAGAATATATAATTTTATCATCGCCATTTTATTCGCTTTCTAACCATAAATACGACACAATTTACTTTAATCACGTTGATCCGTATTTTGGCTACATAGAGCAGACTGGAACGTCAAAAGGGCTTGACATAAAATCAAAAGTTCATAATAACAATGGGGATATGGAATTAAATTTGCTTATTTTTAATCCTGAAACTGATAAAAACTTGCTTGATGAAGACTTGCTAGATCCAAAAACGTGGGTTTGGACAGATTCTGACTTAAAACTGGCTAGCCTTGTGAAAAAGGCCCATCAGAAAGGGCTGAAAGTGGTTCTGGAAGTGGCTGCTGACACTACATCAAACAGATTTTTTGCGATAAATAATAAGGAATTTTCAAACTGGTATTTGAAGGATACTGTGCTTGACTTAAAAAATCCCGAAGTTAGAAATTATATTGAAAATGCAATGAAAAAATGGATTTTAGGGCCTGACGGGACATTTAAGAAGGAAATTTATGATGACGGGATTGATGGAATAAGATATGTTTACTATGATAATGCGAATAAGGAATATATTGCAAATATTACAGAAAATTTGAAAAAGTATAAGCCAGACTTGCTGATTACAGGGGAAGTTTCAAATAGCATTACAAAAGATATTGAAGATGGAATTTATGACAGCGGGGCAGATTATAATATTATTAACAATATTATAAAATATACTGTAAATACTAATCCAAATTTCCGTATTGGCGGAGTTGAATTTGCAACAAAATTAAATGAAATTTATAACAGATATTCAAGCAATCGCTTTAATATGACACAAGTGTTTATCGGATCGCTTGATACAGACAGAATTTTTAGCGGAATGATAAATCCAAATAGAGTTTATGATAGAAATAACCAGTCGGATCAAGGATATTTAAATATCCGTCCAGATCTTTACGATGGAACTGCTGTAAATAAATTAAAAAGAGTAGTTGCAATGCAAATGATGCTACCTGCTACGCCAATTATATATTATGGAGATGAAAAGGGAATGTGGGGAGCAGATTCGCCTAGAAATAGAAAGCCTATGTTATGGGAGGATTATGAACCTTATGACAATGAAACTGACAATATTATCAAATATAAAGACAGGCTTAGAAGTTTGCCAAGCGTTGTGGAAGTAAATGAAGTTCAAAAGTGGATTTCATATCCTGTAAAAAGTAATCCTGATATTGAAAATCATTACAGGGCATTGTTAAAAGTACGAAAAGAGCATAAAAACTTATTTAAAAATGGGAAATTAAGAATACTTGAAGTTTATAGCGATCCAAAGACAAAAGGACGTATTGACTCAGAAATTACAGCTTATCTAGATGACCAGAAAAGACGGGCAAAATTATATCAAGGACGTGATATAAATCCTGCAAGACCAAATACAGACTTTATTTCCTATGAAATATCAGATGGAGATGAGTCAATGATAATAGTGGTAAATAACGGGTCAGATGAGTATCCATTATCGTTGCAAGTACCAAAATTATTTGGATTTTACAGAAATCAGCTGAATTTAAAGGAAAATTATGCAATTTCTGACAAAAAAATTCAAGTTAACGTAAAGCCTTATGAAGTTAAGGTTTTATACAGTAATGCGAAAAATATGTTTGATTCATTTAGACAAAATAAAAAATAAGAGAATCTGAATTAAAGATATGTAAGGGGCAAAAGCCCCTTTTTAAAACGTAATTTATTTAAATATTCAATAATAAAAAAAAGAGGAAAGATAAAATGATACAAAATTCTAAAATTGGAACATTGGAAGTCGTTACTGGAAGCATGTATTCAGGAAAAAGCGAGGAGCTTATAAGACGGCTTAGACGTGCAGAGTATGCAAAACAGAAAATAGTTGCATTTAAACATGCGATTGACAATAGATATGGGGAAAATGGAGTATTTTCACATGAAAATAACAGTTTCAGGGCCTATCCTGTGAGCGATGTTTCCCAGATGGAAGAAATTATGGAAAAAAATGTTGATGCTGAAGTGATTGGCATTGATGAAGTACAGTTTTTTGGGGAAAAGGTTGTTGATTTTTGCAAGAAGTATGTGGAATATGGAAAGAGAGTGATTGTCGCAGGTCTTGATATGAGCTTCAGGGCAGAGCCTTATGAGCCTGTACCGGAACTGATGAGCATTGCCGATCAGGTGGATAAGCTTCACGCAATTTGCATGGTTTGCGGAAAGCCTGCTTATGCGAGCCAGCGCCTTATCAATGGAGAGCCTGCATATTATGATGATCCCCTGGTTATGGTTGGGGCAAGTGAAAATTATGAGGCAAGATGTCGTAGACATCACATTGTAAGGTATAGAAATGACAAAAAAGGGAAAATATATTTTATTGTTGGAACAGAAATTAACGTTGGCAAGAAATTTGTTGAAAAAATGTATGAGGAGCAATTTGTTGATGACAAAAAAATAAAAACGATTGTTGTAAATGGGCAAATGAGTGGAAATGAAAAAACTGATTTGAAAAATTTGCGTGAAAAAATAAACTTGGCATTAATTGAAAATGACTATATTTTTGTCAGAATTACTGGAGGGATTTTGTTAAAACTGGAAGGAAGCTACAGTATTCTGGATTTTATGTGTGAATTTAGAAAAAATTCGGAAGTTATTATTGTTTCAAAAAATAAAAAAGGTGTACTAAACCAGATTTTATTGACAGTGGATTTATTGAAAAAGTCAGACTTGAACTTGAAGGAAATTGTTTACAAGAATGGGAATAGTCATACTGGGGAAGAAAAAGAAGAAAATGGCGTTATTGAGAAAATATCGAAGATAACGGAAGTTAAGTATCGGGAGTTGTAGGATTTTAATTTGAGAATGTGAATTAATAGTAAAATTTAAAGGAGAAAATTTGAGGATGAAAAAATTATTGATTGTTATTTTGTTTTGTTTTTGTGTAATTGCTTGTGGGAAGAAAAGCCAGGGAACTGGAAATATAAATAAAAAAAATCGTATTCCCAATGTCCAATTAGAAACTAAAACAACGGAAGATGAAATTAAGGAAATGGTAAATATTTGGAATAAAGCTTCTAGTAATGGGGATTTTGATACTTTAGAAAAAATATTGGCAGATAAAATTGAACATTATCAGACAACAGTATCAAAGGATTATTATATTAGGGATCAAAAGAAATTTTTTGAGAAAAATCCAGTTTATGGACAAGTTTTAAAGGGCAATATTGAAGTGGAAAAAATATCAGATAGACAAGTAAAAGCAGAGTTTGTGAAGGAAGTTACGACAAAGGAAGGAATAAAAGATTATCCATCATATTTAGTATTTGAAAAAATTAATGGTGAATGGAAAATTGTTTTAGAAAGTGATTTAGTTTCTGATGGAAATATAAGAAAACAAAAAAATGCCAAAACCAAGCCAATAGGCAATTCAGCGGAAGCATATCAATTAGTGAAAAAATCAATAATTAAACATAATTTGGCTAATGTTAATTGTATAATGGCTTCAGATGGACAAGATGAAAATTATTATTATTTTGATATTCGTAGTGATAACGAAAAATGTGGTGGAGATCCAAGTGTAGCACCACGATTATTCAGTTATCAGGTGAATAAAAAAACAGGTGAATTAAAAACAGATTCAATGGATTGGGCTGAAAAAGTTGGTAAAGATCCTTTAACAATGGAATTTCATGCGATAGATTAAAATTTGAGAGAGAAATTAAGAATAATTTTAAAAATTTAAAGGAGAGATTTGGAATGAAAAAATTTATTTTGTTAGGGATTTTTATATTAACTTTTGTGGCACAGGCTAATAGTTCGTTTAATATTAAAGATGATAATTATAATATGAGTGGTTATTGCTTAGGAATTGGGAAAGCAAAAGTTGATAAAGTTGATGAATATACTGGAACAACAACTTTTAGAGCCGCTTTATGTAGAGTGGATGATAAAGTTGTAAGGAATGTTACAGTTTTGTTTGATTATATATATGTGGATACTAATTATGATATTAGAAAAAAATTATTTTTTATTCCTGTTACAGCTCTTGCTCAAGCAAAATATAATTCAGATAATAATATACTAAGAATGCACATGCAAATGCGTGGAACAGCTTACAAAAATTTACCAGATGGATTCATTCTACCTATAACTTCAAAAAATATAAAAGAACAAGGTGCTAAAATTGTAGATGAAGATTTAGTAGAAGTTTATGGAAGCACTTTGGGAGTGCCAACAGTTTCTGAAGAGGAATTTTTAGATGAAGATTATTAAAATGAAGAATAGGGAGAATTTTATGAGAAAAATTATATTACTTTTAAATTTATTTTTAGTTTTTAATTTAGGCTTTTCTGATTTAGAAAGTACGATTAGGAATCATTATAATAATAAAACTATAGAGTTAAACGTGATTGAAAAAAGAAATGGTATTCCAGTAAAAGGAGATTATATTGATGGAAAATGGTATGCTTGGTATGATGGAACTTTTTTAGGAAAAGAAGAAGTAATGAAAGAAAAATATCATAGGTTTAAAACTCTGGAGATAGATGTTATTGGAGTAGAAATGGAATATGGAAAAGATGAAATGTTAGAATCTGATAGAGTACTTAAAGATATTTATTTAAAAGTAACTGATTTTAAAGTAATTGATTTTAATGGAGCTATTTATACAAAAAATAATTATCCTAATGAAAAAAATGAAACTTTTATTCCTACAATTATAACAGATGAAACAATTAATAGATTTTTAGTTGATAATCATAAAAATATAAAATTTATTGGTACAGAGAGAAAAAATCCAAAAACTGGAAGAACAGAATTAGATACAGTGCCAACAAAATTAGTTTTAAACAATAGTAATGGATTTAAAATTTGTGCAACTTCTAATGGAAAGAAATTATATTATTCTCTTTGGAAATGTGAAAATTAAAATAAATGTGCGAAAGGAAGGAAATGAAAAATTTAATTATATTTATATGTGTTGTACTTAGTTTTAATATTTTTGCAGAAAGATATGAAGGTGGGTACGTTGATGGCCTGTGGTTTCCGCTTTATAGAAATAATTTAAGTGATAGAATTTGTTTGGAGCCAAATGGTGGTGGAGAAGGAAGGATGGGTTGTAGTGGTGGTGAATTTACTGGATATGTTTTTTTTAAAGGCAGCATAACAGTAATTGGAATTGCTGAAATAGATGATACAATATTATTTAAAGTGTCAGATTTTAATATGATTGATGAGGAAGGAAATTCTTATAATCCTATTAATTATCCAGTTGAAAACAAGAATAAAGACAGAGAATATTTTCCTGTTTTTAAAGTTTCTAAAGAGACAATAAAAAAAATCTTGAAAAATAAAAGTTTAAATTTTAAATATGATGGAAAAGATTGGGAAGAAGAGTATTTTGTTAATGATTATAGTATAATACCAATATCTGAACTAAAAAAAAATAAATATGATAAAGAAACATTAAAATCTTTTACTAAAAAGAAAATAAAATTTCTAGGAATAGAAAAAGTGAAATTAGATATAGAATATATAAGAAGTAGTTATTATAGAACAGATAATAATTTTGATTTAGAAATTGATTATTAATGTGAAATTATAAAGTTTAATTATAAATAATTATTATGTAACTGAAATTATTGATATAAATAAAGTTAATTTAAAAAATTGGAATTTTAAGACGAGATATTTATGTAAAGTATAAAAATTATATAAAAGGAGAAATATGAGTATTTTAGATGAACTAAATAAGGAGCAGAGAAAAGCTGCAGAAAAAATAGAAGGGCCTGTATTGATACTGGCTGGAGCGGGAAGCGGGAAAACACGGACAGTTACCTATAGAATTGCACATATGGTAAAAGAGATAGGAATTTCGCCACTTAATATTCTGGCACTTACTTTTACGAATAAGGCGGCAAGGGAGATGAAGGAGAGGGCTGCGGCTCTTATTGGGCATGAGGCGAATAATCTTGTTGTTTCTACGTTTCACTCGTTTTCGGTGAGATTGCTTAAAACTTATTCTGAGAGAATTGGGTATGGACGGAATTTTAATATTTATGATGTAGATGACCAGAAGTCGATTATTACAAAAATAAAAAAAGAAATGGGAATTAAGGATAGTGATGGCATTCAGCCAGGAAAACTTGCAAATAAGATTAGTAAATTGAAGGAGCAGGGTATAGGGATTAAGGAGCTGGAGCGGGAAATTGATATGAGAATTCCTGCAAATAGGCTTTTTGGCGAGATTTATCAGAAATATAATGAAGTTTTGAAGGCAAATAATGCGATGGATTTTTCAGATTTGCTTTTAAATGCGAGAAAGCTGCTGGATGATGCTTTTGTGCTGGAAAAAATACAGGAAAGATATAGATATATTGTGGTGGATGAGTATCAGGATACTAATGATATCCAGTATGAAATGATAAATTTAATTGCGGCCAAGTATAGAAATATTTGTGTTGTGGGAGATGAAGACCAGAGTATTTATGCATTTCGTGGGGCAAATATCAATAATATACTAAATTTTGAGAGGGATTACAAGGAAGCATTTACAGTAAAACTTGAAAGAAATTATCGTTCTACTAAGAAGATACTGGATACAGCTAATGAACTTATTAAAAATAACAAAAGTTCAAAGGGGAAAACTCTTTGGACAGATGGATCGGATGGTGAAAAAATTAAGATTTATAATGCAGCGACTGTTTTTGATGAGGCGGATTTTATTATAACGGAAATGAAAAAAAAGAAAAAAGATGGCGCTGAGTATAAGGATATGACGATTTTGTATAGAACGAATGCACAGTCGAGAGTGCTGGAGGAAAAACTTTTGGCTGCAAATATTCCGTATAAAATTTATGGAGGGATGCAATTCTTTCAACGTAAGGAAATAAAGGATATTTTAGCATATTTAAGCCTTTTGAATAATAAAAATGACAACCATAATTTTTATCGTATAATTAATGTTCCAAAACGTTCTGTGGGGGAAAAGACGCTGGAAAAAATACAGGAAGTCGCAAATGAAAGAAATATTTCCATGCTGGAAGCGCTTCGCTACATTGATGAAATTCCAGTAAGAACTGCTACAAAATTGGCATTACGAGAATTTTACAATATGATGCAGAATATTTATTCAAATCTTGATGAGATGTCAATTAAGGAAATATTTGATGAAATATTGATTAAAACACATTATATTGATTCAATTGAAGACAATAAGGAAGACAGGGTTAGAAACATTGAAGAATTGTTAAACAGTATTACAGAACTTGAAAAACAGAAGCCAAATATGACTTTAAATGAGTATCTTGATATGATTTCATTAAGTTCGGCAACTGATGAAATGGAAGAAGATGAAAATTATGTAAAACTTATGACAATTCACAGTTCAAAAGGATTGGAATTTGATTATGTCTTTTTAGCTGGAATGGAGGACGGACTGTTCCCATCAATTTCCTTTGATACACCAGAAGAAGAACTGGAAGAAGAACGTAGACTTTGCTATGTGGCGATAACCCGTGCAAAAAAGGAATTATTTATTTCATATTCATCTTCTAGAAAAATCTGGGGAAAAGATGATAACGCACGCCGGCCATCAAGATTTATCTATGAAATGAAACAGGAAAATCTGGAATATGTTGGAAGAAAATATGGAAGTAAATCGCAAACTTCGAGAAGTTTTACACCTAAAGTAGAGAATTTCAATCCATTTTCTAAAAATAAATTTGGAACATTTGGTCAAAAATCAAGCAGTTCTCAAGCTGCTTTAAGTGCCAATTCTAAATATAAAGTTGGAGATGTGGTTAAGCATAAAAAATTTGGACGTGGGAAAATAAAAAAAGTGGATATGAAAAGTATGATTGTGGAATTTATGGTGGGGGAAAAGAAGATAGCATTAGTGCTGGCAGATAAAATTTTAGAAAAATAAATAATGATTTTATTGCAGTAAAAGCCTTTTTGTCTTATTCAAAGAGGTTTTACTGTATTTTTAGTATATTTTCAAAGAATAAAGGATTATAATTGAATATACAAATTAAAAGTATAAAAAATGATAAAGATTGACTGCTGGCAGTATTTATAATGGTTCTCTTGTCAGGAAACAGAGAAAGGTCAAAAATACTGCGCTTATCGAATTTTTAGACTTTTATAGACAATTAAAAAATTATGAAAGAAGGAACAAATGAAAAAAATATTATTATTAGGAGCGATTGCAATATTGGCAGTTGCTTGTGGAAATAAAGCAAAAACAGAAAATGAAAATGCAAAAACTGGACAAAATGCAGAATATACGCAATATTTGGACAGCTTGAAAGCTGATAACAATTTAAAAATCACAATGGGAAAAGTTCCAGTAACAATTGTCGGAAAAGAATTAAAAGTTGGAGATAAAATAAAGGAAGTGCCTTTGGTTGTAAATTCAAAACTGGATGAAAAAAATATATTTGAAGATAAAAATATAAAAGTGATTTACACAGCGCCATCGCTTGATACAAAGGTTTGTTCATTACAGACTAAACAGCTGAATGAAGCTGCCAAAAAATATCCAAATGTAAAATTTTACTCGGTAACAGTTGATACTCCCTTTGCTCAGGAAAGATTTTGTACAGCTAATGAAATTAATGGGCTAAAGGCAGTTTCTGATTTTAAATATCATCAATTTGGTATACAAAATGGATTTTTTGTAAAGGAAAAAGGTCTTTTGACAAGAGCGCTTACAATTCTTGATGAAAATAATACTGTAAAATATATTGAATATGTGCCAGAAGAAGGGAAAGAGGCAAATATTGACAAAGCATTGAAGTTCTTGGAAAATAATTTGATAAAAAAATAAAATTTTGAAAATCTGAAAAAATAGGGTATAATTAATTATAATAAACTTTCTGGAGGGAAAATGAAAAAAATAAAATTATTACTTCTAATTTCAGTTTCAGCAATGATTTTTACATCTTGTGGAAATAAATACAGCATTGGAAATTTGAAAAAGAATGACAAATTACTAAAAGAAACAGCTATAAAGTGTAAACAGAAGAAAGATGAAAAGATTTGCAGAAATGTGGAGCAGGCACAAAATGAACTGGCGCAAGAATGGTGGAAAAAAGTAAAGCCTGAAGTTTCTAAAAAGGTTGACAAAATTTCAAAGGATGCACTGGCTGGAGATGCAAGCTCTAGTATGGAAAGCGCGCCTGAAAAACTTTGGGAATGGGAAGCAAAACATCTTTCTACAACACCGCAAAAGGCTAAGGAAATGACCTTTCAGCTATTAAAGGATGCTGCGCAAAAAATAAAATTTGAAAAATTTGAATATGATTTGGAAAATGTAAAGACAGGGCAGACAAGCGCTGGAAGAAATTATGCTATTATACCTGCAAAAAGTATAATTTCAGCTCAAGGTCAAAAAATGGAATTAGATCAAAAAACTTTGGTATTTGAAGATAAAAATAAATGGTATTTAGTAAATATCGATGACAAAACAAAAATTATCTTAAAAGAATTGTATTCGGATCTTGCAGATGTAAAAACAGAATAATAAAAAAATAGGGAATAAAAAATACTGGGGAGCAAAATTTTGCTGAGAATTAAACCCATATAACCTGATACAGGTAATGCTGTCGGAGGGAGTATTTTATATAAAATAGAAAATAATTTTAAAGTTATTTTTATTTATCTTTTTAAATTATTTTAGAAAATTTATAGAAATATAGAATCTCCTTGCGATAAGGAGATTTTTTGTTTTAAAAAAATTTAATTTAAAATTTAATTAAAGAAAGGAATGGTAAATTATGGAAAAAAAAGAAATTAATGCAAGTGTTGCAATTCAAGTACTGCCTAATGTTGTGGGAAATGAAGAAATTGTAAGAGTTGTAGATGAAGTTATTGCATTTATTAAAAGCAAAGGGTTAAAAATGAATGTTGCCCCGTTTGAAACAACGATAGAGGGAGATTTTGACGAGCTTATGGAGATTGTGAAGGAATGTCAGATTGTGGCTGTGAAGGCAGGAGCAGAAGGTGTAATGTCTTATGTAAAAATAAATTACAAACCGAAGGGAGATATTTTAAAGATTGATGAAAAAATTTCAAAATATAACAGATAAAATTGCACCAAGTATTATTATTGTAATATTGCTGATAATTTGGCAAACTTTATCAATGATTAATATTATTCCAAAATTTATGCTGCCATCACCGTTTGAAGTTGTAAGAGCGTTTATTTCAGATTTTCCGCTGCTTATGGAGCATACAGAAGTTACTCTTATTGAGGCATTTTTAGGACTTGGATTGGGAATAATTCTGGGATTTGCTGTAGCGGTTATTATGGATAGGTTTGAATATGCCTATAAAATGATTTATCCTGTTCTGGTTATAACGCAGACGATACCGACAGTTGCGATTGCACCGCTTTTGGTGCTTTGGATGGGGTATGGAATATTGCCTAAAATTATGCTTATTTTACTGACTTCATTCTTTCCGATTACGATTGGGCTGCTGGATGGATTTCGCTCGGTTGACAAGGATATGTTGAATTTGCTGAAAACAATGGGGGCGACATCATTTCAGAATTTTATTCACTTGAAGCTGCCGAGTTCGCTTGGATATTTTTTTGCAGGTCTTAGAATTTCAGTTTCATATTCGATAATTGGGGCAGTTGTGGCTGAATGGCTGGGCGGATATGATGGGCTTGGAGTTTATATGACAAGAGTTAGAAAATCATATTCTTTTGACAAGATGTTTGCTGTGATTTTTTTGATTTCCGGAATAAGTTTGCTGCTTATGTATTTTGTAAAAAAAATTCAGAAATGGTGCATGACTTGGGAAAGATAACTATAGAAATAAAAAATATTAATTAAATTTGTAAATTTTATAATAATTTAGACAAATATAAAAATTGAAAAGAGGTAAAAAAATGAGAAAAGTGTCAAAAATCTTAATTTTATGTTTAATCTTAATTCTTATTGTTTCGTGCGGGAAATCTAAAGATAATAAAAAAATAAGAATTGTGCTAGATTGGGTGCCAAATACTAATCATACAGGACTTTATGTGGCAAAAGACCTGGGATATTTTAAAGAGGAAGGAGTCGATGTGGAAATTGTGCAGCCGCCTGAAGGGAGTACGACAGCACTTATCGGAGCTGGTGGAGCAGAATTTGGGATAAGTTTTCAGGATACGCTGGCAAAATCATTTGCAAAGGAAAATCCTGTGCCAGTAATGGCTGTTGCAGCAATTCTTCAACATAATACATCTGGAATTATTTCATTGAAGGAAAAAGGGATAGATTCTCCAAAAAAACTGGAAGGTAAAAGATATGCCACTTGGGAAGATGATATTGAGCAGGCTATTTTGAAGAAATTAGTAACTGATAATGGCGGGGATTTTTCCAAAGTAAAATTAATTCCCTATACAGTAACAAACGTTGTTGCCAGTTTAAAGACAGATATTGATGCCATCTGGGTTTATTATGCCTGGGACGGAATTGCAACAGAAAGGGCAGGACTAAAGACAAACTTTTTAAAATTACGTGACTATGGAAAGGAACTTGATTATTATAGCCCAGTAATTATTGCAAATAACGATTACTTAAAAGCAAATCCTGAAATTGCGAAAAAAGTTTTGAGGGCAATAAAAAAGGGGTATGAATATGCGGCCAAAAACCCTGAAGAATCAGCAAAAATCTTGGTAAAAAATTCTCCGGAACTGGATATAAATTTGGTAACGGCTAGTCAGAAATGGATTTCTAAAGAATATCAGGCGGATGCCAAGGAATGGGGAATAATTGATGGAAGCCGATGGAATGGATTTTATGAATGGCTTTACAAAAATAAGGCTGTGGAACGTGAAATACCAAAGGATTTTGGGTATAGTAACGAGTATCTGAAATAAAAAAAATATTAAGGGAATCAATACCTCTTGTCAGATAGCGGAGAAAAATAATAAAGCTGAAAATTTAAAAATATTGTATTTATTGGAATTTTTACACTTTTATAAATGATTAAAATATGTTATATTAAGGAGATATTAAGTGAAGAAAGACAAAAAGCTGGAAATAAAAGATATTTCCATTTCTTTTGAAAATAAAAAAGTTTTGGAAAATGTTTCAATTGATTTGTATGAAAATGAGCTGGTTTGTATTCTAGGAGTGAGTGGTGCTGGGAAAACAACGTTGTTTAACATTATTGCAGGACTTTTAAAGCCTGATGGCGGAAATGTGGAAATGGATGGAGAGAATATAACTGGAAAATGCGGGAAAGTAAGTTATATGCTGCAAAAGGATTTGCTTCTGCCGCATAAGAGAATTATTGACAATGTAGCGCTTCCGCTTGTTATAAAAGGTGAAAATAAAAAAAAGGCACGAGAAATTGCAAAGCCATATTTTAAGGATTTTGGTCTGGAGGGTACGGAAAATTTGTATCCAAGCAAGCTGTCGGGGGGGATGAGACAAAGGGCGGCTTTACTTAGAACGTATCTGTCTTCCGGAAAAGTTGCTCTTCTTGATGAGCCATTCAGTGCATTGGATGCAATAACGAAGAATAAAATTCACGGCTGGTATTTAAATATAATGAAAAAAATTAAGATGTCAACTTTGTTTATTACCCATGATATTGATGAGGCGATACTGCTTTCTGACAGAATTTATATTTTGGCAGGAAGTCCAGGTAAAATTGTTGCACAAATAAATGTTGACTTGAAAAATAGTCAGAACAAAGGCTATAATAATGAAGAAGTTATAATGTCTGAAAAATTTATTGAATATAAGCGTGAGATATTGAAATATTTGTAAATTTTTTAAATTTGATTTTGAAACGATTTTACTATATAATAGAATAAAATATTGAAAGGAAATTTGAAAAATGGAAATAAGACATATAGTAAATGAAGGATTTTTCATCTTTGGAGAAAATGGAGATGAACTTGCAAAATTAACTTACAGAAAAGAAGGAGAAAAATTATTTTTTGAGTCAACTGTAGTTTCACCCGAATTAAGAGGACAAGGGATCGCAGGGAAATTATTTGAAGCAGGTGTAAAATATGCAAGAGAGAATAATTATAAAATTGTGCCAGTTTGCAGTTATATTGTGAAAAAATTTGAAGGTGGGAAGTACGATGATTTAAAGGCATAATTTAGGGATTATGCAGATTTGGAATTGAAAAAAATATTTTAAAATAAATTTATTTATTAGAATAAAAGAATAAGTTTCAAGTAAAATATGAAGAAAGAAGGGATTTTTTATGAAACTGGGAATTGTTGGATCAGGGATGATTGTTCAGGAGTTCTTGCCTAGCCTTGTGAAGCTGGAAGGGCTGGAAATTGTGGGGATGCAAGGGACAAAGGCAAGTATTGGCAAAGTTGAGGAAATTTGCATAAAATATGGGATTCCAAACTTTACAGATGATTTTGATGAACTTTGTGAATTTGGGATTGATACTGTTTATATTGCTGTTCCAAATTTCCTGCATTTTGAATTTTGTAAAAAAGCGCTTGAAAAAGGGCTGAATGTTATTGTTGAAAAGCCGATGACAACTAATTATAAGGAAGCTGAAAAATTATCAGGTTTGGCAAAAGAGAAAAAACTGTTTTTATTTGAAGCAATAACGACACTTTATTTTGAAAATTATAAAAAAATAAAAGGCTGGATTGGAAAAATCGGAGATGTGAAACTTGTTCAAAGCCAGTATAGCCAGTATTCCAGCAGATATGACGCTTTTAAGAGAGGAGAAATTTTGCCTGTATTTGATCCACAAAAAGCTGGCGGAGCATTGATGGATTTAGGACTTTATAACTTGCATTATGTTCTAGGGCTTTTTGGAAAGCCTGAAAATGTGAAATATTATGCAAATCTTGAGAGAAATATTGACACGAGCGGAGTTCTTATGATGGAATATGAAAACTTTAATGCTATGTGTGTATGTGCAAAAGATAGTGAAGGTGAGAGAATAGGTGTAATTCAGGGAAGTAAAGGAAAAATTATAAGTGAAGAAGCTCCAGGACTTGTTGGAAAAGTTACGTTAAAACTGTATGATGGAACGACAGAAAGCTTTGATGACGGATTTTCAAAGGACAGAGCTGTACCTGAATTTAAGGCGTTTATTCGTGCAGTAAATGAAAATGACTTGGAATTTTGCTATAAACAGTTGGAAAAAAGTCTGCTGGTAAGTGAAGTGCAGACAAAGGCTAGAATTGAGGCGGGGATTAGGTTTCCGCAGGATTAATAAAAAGGGGGGAACTTTTTAATGAGGAAATTCAAAAAATTACTGCTTCAAATCAAAAAAAAATAATGGAGTAAACATGGACAGAAAAAACATTTTGAGAAGATAACAGATTATGAATTGATAGAAAAAGAAAAAAGAAAGGCGATAATTAATAAAAGTTAATTATAACAGTAAAAAGAATGGAAAAATATAAAAAATTTTGGGAAGCTGTGGATATAGAATATACTGAAAAAGAAGGGAAGAGAAAAGAGAAAAGCAAATATTATACAAAAGAGTTGCTGGAGAAATATGGAGTAAGAAAATATGTTAATTTAGTATTAGACTACGAATTGATAACATTTAAGCCACTGCTTCGTTGTAAAAATATTGACCCAGAAACGAATGAAGAAGGCGAGTCTTTATTTTCTGACTTAGATTTTTCAGATAATGTATATGAATATGGAAGAAAAAAATTAATATGGTACTCTGAAAAAATTCATAAGCAAAAATATGGAAAAAATGCCAAAAAGAAGGAAGTAAATTACGAAGTATTAGATTCGTATATTCCATTTATAGAGGCTAGTTCTTATGGCTCTTTTGTTTATATATCAAAAGAAACAAATAGAATAGTACAATTTTATTCATATTCAGATTTAGAGGATGAAAGTAAGGGAGTTTATTGGAAATGGGTAAAATTAGCAGAAAATTTTGATGAATTTATTGAAAAACTGTATGTAGATCCAAAAGACAATAAAGAAATGTCTAAGGAAGAAAAAGAGAAGTTGACAAAATTTGTTGATGGATTGCTGGAACAATTGGATGAAGAAAGATAGAAGATGATAGAAATGGATAGACAAAAGCATTTAGAAGAAATACTAGAGATAGAAGATTGTGAAGTGAGGGAAGAGGAAAGTTACTATTATGACGATGAATTTATAGAAAGTTTGGGAATTGAAAAAGATGAATACAGAGATATGGTTAAAAAATATTCTGAAATTTATTTTAAGGAAACTGTATATATACCCATTGATGATGAAAATATAAATGATAAATTTATTTCGTATTTATATTTTGATGATGAAACAGTTGAGAGAGGAAAAAATCTGCTTACAGAATTTGATGAGAGGGAATATGAAAAAAATCCTGATTTAAAAAGAACATATTTTTGGAGAAACAACTATGTGGCAATAGGTGCAGATGAAGATGAGTACATATTTATTTCTAAAGAAACAAAGGAGATTTTTATGTATTATTTTGCTGATGATATACATAAAATTTTTACTGAAGGAGGAAATAGTGAAAAATGGAAATGGATAAAATTAGGTGATAACTTTGATGAATTTTTTGATAAATTGTATTTAAAAAAATAATGGATATATTTTAAAAGTATGCTCAAACGTCTCTAATACCTAATTAATCGGAATGAATTTTTAATTTTAATAGGATAGTTGCCTTTTAGTTGGTTATTAAAGCGGTTTGAGGATAAAATTTCTTAAAATAAAAAAATAAAATAAGGAGAGAAAATGGAAAAAGAAAAAGTTTCAATAATTGTGCCAATGTATAATGCAGAAAAATTTATTGGAAAAACGATAGAATCGGTACTTTCACAGACTTATGAAAATTGGGAAATGCTTATTATGAACGATGTTTCAACAGATAACAGTCTTGCAGTTGTAAGTGAATTTGTGAAAAAGGATAAAAGAATAAAAATTGTAAACACTGAAAAAAATGTGGGAGTAGTAAAGGGAAGAAATTTTCTGATTGAATTGGCTAGCGGAAAATATATCGCATTTTTAGATTCTGATGATTATTGGCATAGTGAAAAGTTGGAAAAGCAGATAAATTTTATGAAGGAAAAAAATGCAAGCATCAGTTGTACGGAATATACGAGGGTTAGGGAAAATGGTGAAAAAATAAACGAAGTTATTATAAAACCTGAAATTTCCTATACGGATATGTTAAAGAATAACTATTTAGGATGCCTGACAGTTATGTATGATGTGGAAAAAATTGGGAAGCGGTATTTTAAAGAGCTTGAAAAAAATGAAGATTATGTGCTTTGGCTGGAAATTGTGAAGGATGTGAAAACAATTTATGGATTAAAGGAAAATTTGGCATATTATCGAGTGCTTGATAATTCACGTTCAAGCAATAAAGCTAAAACAGCGAAAGTGCGTTGGGAAATTTACCGAAAAATTGAAAAATTACCGCTTTTAAAATCAATCTATTATTTTATGCACTATGCAGTTAGAGCGGTATTGAAAAGTAAATAAATTTATAAATGAAAAAAGGGAATATAAATGAAAAATTATATACTGGAAACTTTGCTTGAAGAAAAAAATAATAATTTAAAAGGAATGTTGTATCATAATCTTCAAATTAAATTTGCTTATAATAGTAATCATATTGAAGGAAGTACATTGACAGAAGATCAGACAAGACATATTTTTGAAACAAATAGTTTTTTTGCGGAAAATGAAACAGTGAAAGTTAAAGATGTGATTGAAACTTTAAATCATTTTAAATGTTTTGACTTTATTATTGAACATGCAAATGAAAAACTTTCTGAAAAATATATAAAAAAACTTCATTTTCTGCTTAAAAGTAATACGAGTGATTCACAAATTGAATGGTTTAAGGTTGGCGAGTATAAGCAAAAGCCAAACACGGTTGGTGGAAATAGGACTGCGAATCCAAAACAAGTTGAGGCAAAGATGAAAAAGCTTTTGGAAAATTATAATAGCCAAACTGAAATAACTGTTGAAAAAATTATAGATTTCCACTATAAATTTGAAAAAATTCATCCATTTCAAGATGGAAATGGAAGAGTTGGAAGGCTTATAATGTTTAAGGAATGTCTAAAAAATGATATTGTGCCTTTTATATTGGAAGATAAGTATAAAATGTTTTATTATCGTGGTTTAAAAAATTATGAGAGTGAAAAGGGATGGCTTTATGATACTTGTCTTATGGCACAAGATGAAATGAAAAAAATACTTGATTATTTTGAAGTGAAATATTAAAATTTAATTTTATTAATAATACAAAAATTATTAAATAAAAAAACATCAAAAAATATTTTTTGACATACTAAAAAAAATATGATAATATGTAAAAAAGTGAATAAATTGGATGAAGGTATGAGGAGAGATTTTAATTATATTAGAAAAATATTAAAAATGTAATTGAAACACCGAAGAAGTGACTCTTTCAGGTAAAAGGACTCATAGTGGACGAACCTCTGGAGAGACGGTCTTAAATGGCTGCACCGAAGGAGCAAAGGAATATTTTCCCTAAACTCTCAGGTAAAAGAACAGAGACTAATACATATAAAATTATAATTTTATATTTCTTTTTTAGTATGAAAAGAGTTTTTAGAGGTTGTCTTTGCTTTATTTTAAAGTAGAAGATGACTTTTTTATTTAAATAAATTTGAATTATAATGTTATTTGTTTGAAATACACAGCCTAGATTCTGCATTCATTTAAAATTCAAAATATAGAAAATAGAAGGAGAGAAAATTAAATGTTGGAAATTATTAAGGATTTTAATGGATTTTTTTGGGGAGTTATTTTAATTATATTGTTGGTTGGAACGGGAATATTTTATACTTTTAGATTGAAGTTTATTCAAATTAGGGAATTTAAAACTGGACTGAAACAGCTGACAGGTGGATTTGACCTTAGTGGAGAAAAGGCAGATAGTAACGGAATGTCATCATTTCAGGCATTAGCAACAGCGATTGCCGCACAAGTTGGAACAGGAAATCTTGCAGGAGCTGCAACAGCGATTGTATCTGGAGGGCCTGGAGCAATATTCTGGATGTGGCTAAGTGCATTTTTTGGAATGGCTACTATTTATTCAGAAGCAGTATTAAGCCAAATTTTTAAACAGAAAAAAGATGGAGAAATGACAGGAGGCCCTGCCTATTATATTCAAACTTTATTTAACGGTGGAAAAGCAGCTAAATTTTTAGCAGGATTCTTTGCAGTTTCATGTATTTTAGCTTTAGGATTTATGGGAAATGCAGTTCAGGCAAACTCAGTAGGAGACGCTTTTCATAATGCTTTTCATATTCCGACAGTTGTGACAGGATTATTTTTAGCAGTTTTATCTGGGTTTATATTTTTTGGCGGAGTAAAAAGAATTGCTTCAGTTACTGAAAAAATTGTGCCAATTATGGCAATTTTATATGTTGTAACATGTGTCAGTATTATTTTGCTAAACATTGGAAATACAGGTATGGCATTTAAGGCAATTTTTGTTAATGCTTTTTCTACAAAAGCAGTTTTAGGTGGATTTGCAGGAGCTGGAATGAGAAAGGCAATAAGATTTGGAGTGGCAAGAGGATTATTCTCAAATGAAGCTGGAATGGGATCAACACCGCATGCACATGCAATTGCGAAAGTAAAAAATCCTGAAGATCAAGGGCACGTTGCAATCGTTACAGTTTTCATTGATACATTTGTAATTTTAACATTATCAGCATTAGTAATATTAATCGCAGACGGAAGAGCAAGCGGAACTGGAATTTCATTGACACAGCAAGCATTTCAAGCGGTATTGGGGCATTTTGGAGTAATATTTGTTGCAATTGCATTATTCTTTTTTGCATTTTCCACAATAATTGGATGGTATTTCTTTGGGGAAGCAAATGTGAAATATCTGTTTGGTAAAAAGGCGCTTAATATTTATAGAACCTTGGTAATGGTCTGCATAGTGGCAGGTTCACTCCAAAAGGTTGATTTAGTATGGGGACTTGCAGATATGTTTTACGGACTTATGGTAATTCCAAATTTGATAGCATTGATTGGGCTACATAAATTGGTAGTTGAAGTTACGAAGAAGGATCCGTTGTTAAAAGATTAGTAATTTTAGAATAAAAATATACCCAGATTTTAGATTGAGAAAGAATTTAAGATTGGGTATATTTATATTAAAAAATAGAAATTATATTTTATATTATTTGCTAACAAGGAATTTTGTCCCTTTGCAAAAAAATTCATAACTATTCTGTTATTTAAATGACAAATATTAATCTAGTCAGTAAGATTATTAGTTATAACGTGGCAAGCAGAGGTAAGATTGCAAAGATAAATTGTTAGCATGGATATCTTTATAACTTCCGATGTGTTAATAAGTTATATTCTGCTCAAAATCCTGTAAATTATTTTTCAAAAGTATAAATTCCCAGTCTGTTATTAAAGATGTAAAAGAGTGGAATAAACAATTTTTTCCATCCAGGAAGATGATGTTTCATTTCGTCAGTAAAATTAATAAGTCCAGTCTGTTTTAATTTTGGATTCAATTTTACGACTTCGCTTCCATCTTTTACTCCCCAACTAAATTTTGCTTCCATATTTTTTAAGGTATCATGTTTTTTACTCATTTTAACTGTTCCTTTGTAAAGCAAGTCAAATTGAGCTTCAAAAGAATCAAAATTATCAGTCAGTATTTCCAAAAACTGTTTAATTTGCTGTTCTTCAAAGAACATTAATACACCTTCGGAAATAATAAGCAATTTTTTCCCTTCCAGTTTAATATCCTTTGTCCATGCTGAATCAAATGCAGATTTTGCAATATCTGTAACTCGTTCATTAGGTTCAAAAAATAATTTTCTTTCTTCAATTACTTCAGGCAAATCAATGTCATACCATCGTATTTTTCCATTGTCAACTCTTAAAAATCGTGTATCAAGTCCGCTTCCAATAGATACAATTACACAATCTGGATATTTTTGAATAAATTTCTTTGTCTCATTATCCATCACTTTCGCACGTGAAAGAATCCCATAGTACGAAGCCCACGCCTTCTCAAATTTTGAAAAATCATAATCCAGCTGTGAAAGAATCTCGGAAGATTTTTTATCATTTAAAATTGGATTTTTACTTTCAGCATCTTTCGCACGTGCATGCAAAGTAATAAGCATAGTTTCTGAAATATTATTAAGTTTTATTTTCATAGTATATTCCTCCTTATAAAAATTTTGATTATCAAACTATCTAATAGAATTATACCCATTTTTATTTAAAATGCAAATTTTTATTATAAAAATTTTTATCACATTATTAAAATTAAATAAATTTAGAATTTGAATAGAATAATTATTGCTTCTAAATTCATTTATATATAAAATGTATAAAGATAAAAACGATTGAAAATTAACTTGAACTGTGGTAAAATTAGTTATATTTTTATTGGAGAAAATTAGTAAATTTGGAGAACTATGAAATGATAAAAAATAAGGACAGATTTTTTAATTTTGATATTTTAAAATGTATTGCGATTATTATGGTTATTTTTATACATATTGTTGCAAGTGAGCTGTATAGATATGGTGAAATATCTGGAAATAGGTGGATGACGGCAAATATTATAGATTCTTTTAGCAGAATGTGTGTGCCGATATTTGTTATGGTTAGTGGATTTTTTTTATTGAGAAAAGATGAGGATGTGAAAGTATTCTTTAAAAAGAGATTTGTAAAAATTATTCCAAAGTTTTTTATATATTCTGTTGTTTTTTTTATATTTGTAATAATTTTTAAAGATGTAAAAAATGATGAATTGTTTTCGGTTTTTTTTAGAAAATCAACTTATAAAACGATAATTTTAATTTTTTCCAAAAAGGAAAGTTATCATAATTTTTTTTCAGACTTTTTTCAAGGGAAAATTTACTATCATTTATGGTATATTTATATGATATTGCTGCTTTATTTGATAACTCCGTTTTTGAGAAAAGTTGTGGCAAAAGTCGATAGGAAGAGCATAAATTATTTAGTTTATATTTGGATTGCTTTTATAATTATTATTCCGTTTTTAAATGCAGTTTTTAGGAAAAATATAAAAATATATGGGCAATATATCGGATATTTTTTAATTGGCTACTTACTTTTTGAAAAACCTCTAAATATGAAAAAGTGGCAAAAGTACATAATTTTTTTTATAACGGTATTTTCAATTATCTTTTTAACATACCTATTTACAAAATCAAATAATAAATTTTTTGATTATTTTTATGATTATCATTCGATTGGTGTTTTTGGAGCGACAGTTTTATTTTATGATTTTTTTGTAAATATTTTTGATGGAGAAAAAGTTTTTCCAAAAGTAAAAAGTATTGTAAAATCTATATCAGCGAAAACTTATGATATTTATTTAATTCATCCAATTTTTTTATTTTTTTGTGAAAGAATATTAAAATCCAGAATGAATTATTTTTTATATATAGTTACTGCATTTGTAATAGTATTCGCATTGTCTTTTTTTGCAAGCAAAGCATTAAAAGAACTGTCTAACTTTGTAACTGGGATAAATAGGCAATTTTACAAAAAGGTTTAATACTTATGGCAACTAGGAATCTGCAGTAAAAAAGTTGAGGAAAATTGAAAATATTGCATTAATTGAATTTTATAGATTTTTATAATCATTAGAAATCTTGATCTCTTATGAGAGAAAGGAGAAAAATTATAATTTGGAAATTTTGTTTGTTTGATGGAACAGTTTTATTAGATAAATTTATTATTAAAGAAAAAATAAAAAAAGGAAGTGTAATTTAGAATGGCGGTACGTGGAATGAAAAAAAATTATTCTTATTTATTTGGGATATTGACGATTGTGATGTATTTAATGGGATTGCTGCTTATAAATCGTGGACTTGGGTTTACGAATGTAGTTGTAATTGCTTGTTCTATGGTAATTTATTATGTGGCAAATGTTTATAATATGGCAGGAAGATATAAGTTAAGGGATATTGCGATTATAATTGCAATTAATTTTATTCTTGTGATGGTTACAAAATTTTTAAAAGTATTTCTTTTGAATGAAGCGATAATTTTGTTTGGGCTAATTACAATGTTTCAAATTATATATCGCTATATTGTAATGATTGGACTGGCTGAAAAGAAAAAAATCGTATTTGTTGGAGAAAATGGATATACAAATGATTTGCTTGAGAGCATAAAAAAAGACAGCCAGTATAAATTATCGGACTTTTTGAAGGGGGAAAAAGATTTAAAAGTTTTAACAAAAAAAATATTAGAACTTTGTGAAAATAAAAAAGTTGATATAATTGTGGATTTTACAAGCAATCTTTTATACGATACAAAACTTGTTGATAAGCTGCTGCAATACAAGCTTAACGGGATGCAATACTATAACTACCTGGAATTTTATGAAATGTATGAAAATAAATTGCCTGTTTCAAATTTAAGTCCAAAATGGTTTTTGGAAAATACAGGATTTGAAATTTATTATAACAGTTTCAATTTAAAGGCAAAAAGGATTCTTGACATAATTTTTGCACTTTTAATCGGAGTTTGCGTAATTCCAATCATGATCATCGCTGCGATTATAATAAAACTTGAGTCAAAGGGGCCGGTATTTTTTATTCAGGAAAGAATTGGTGAAGGGAATAAGCCGTTTAAAATAGTAAAATTTCGTTCGATGACAACTGATGCGGAAAAGGATGGACCAAAATGGGCTACAAAAAATGACAATCGTGTTACAAAATTTGGTAAATTTATGCGGCTTACAAGGGTTGATGAATTGCCGCAACTGTGGAATGTGCTACGTGGAGAAATGAGCTTTGTGGGACCACGTCCAGAAAGGGAATTTTTTATAAAGCAGCTGGAAAAGGAAATTATGTACTATAATTTAAGACATACTGTAAAGCCAGGACTTACTGGATGGGCGCAAGTAATGTATCCGTATGGGGCAAGCGTTGAGGATGCCTACAGAAAGCTGCAGTATGATTTGTATTATATAAAAAATCATGACATTATTTTTGATATGAAAATATTGTTAAAAACTATTACGATTGTTATTTTTGGAAAAGGAAGATAGGAAATAGGAGAAAAAGATGTATTTAAAGGCATTGGAACTGACTGGATTTAAATCATTTGCAAATAAAACTGTTGTGGAGTTTGACAGTGGAATTACTTCCATTGTTGGACCTAACGGAAGCGGGAAGAGTAATATTCTGGATGCGATTTTGTGGGTTTTAGGAGAGCAGAGCTATAAGAATATACGGGCTAAGGAAAGTTCAGATATTATTTTTTCTGGCGGGAAGAATAAAAAGCCAAAGTCTATGGCAGAGGTTAGCCTAATTATTGATAATGGAGACAGATATTTGGATATTGATTTTTCAGAAGTTAAAATTACGCGAAGAATTTTTAAGACTGGGGAAAATGAATATTTGATCAATGATAAAAAATCTAGACTTAAAGATATTCATACTCTTTTTATGGATACTGGAATTGGAAAGCAGGCTTATTCGATAATTGGACAAGGGCGAGTGGAGAGAATTATTGGGTCTTCGCCAAAGGAATTGAAGGAAATTATAGAAGAGGCGGCTGGAGTAAAAAGAGCTAAGATTGAAAAGGATGAGTCTGAGAAAAAGCTGCAGGATTTGAAAAATGAGATTGAAAAGATTGATTATGTGGAAAAGGACTTGAAGCATCGGGTTGATTATTTGAAGATTGAGCAGGAAAAGGCAAAACTTTTTAGAGAATATAGTAAAAAGATTGATGTTCATAAATTTATGGTTTTAGAGTATGGCGTTAATGAGAAAACTTCGCTGAAGTATGAATATGAGGAGAAAAGTCAGGAAGTAAGGGAAGAACTGGAAAGGGGAGAAAAAACTTTTTCTGAAAAGCAGGCTGAACTTGAAAAAACCAATGAAATTAGAGTGGAACTTCAAGAAAATTTGAAAAATAAAAAAAATGAGAGAAATAAAAACTTTGAAAATCTGGAAATGCTGAAGGAAGAATATTCAAAATTGGTAAATCAAAATTCTAATTTAGAAACTGAAGCTAATGAGAAGGCTAGAAGAAAAGGGATTTTAGAAAAGGATATTGAGGAAAAGGAGAAAATTTTAAACGATTCTAAAAGTGAACTTGAACTTATGACAAAAGATTTGGCTGAAAAGGAACGGGAAAAAAATGAATTGGAGGCTAAAGTTAAGGGGGTGAAAAGGAAAAGTGACGAAATAGCGCTTGAATTGAAGGAGCGGACACAGAAAAACTCTAATTTTGAAGTTGATAAAATAAAAGTAGCTGGGGAAAATGAGGATCTGGAGAAAAGAGTTTTTGGGGCTACGAATGAGAATAAAAGGCAAATTGCTGAAAAGATGGGCCTAGAAGATGAATTTGACAGGATAAGTCAGGAAAAGAAGGCTTACGAAGTGCAGAAATCGGAAAAGGAAAAGCAGAAATTTGAAAGGGAACAGAAAATTCAGAAACTTAATGAAAAAACAGATGAATTGAGAAAAGAATATTCGGAAATTAATAAGAAAAAAAATGAATCCAGTTATAAACTTGAAAACTTTCAGGTTAGGAAAAAGGCTATTGCTAATGCGATTGAAAAAAATGAGACTTTTAACCAGAGCGTGAAGCATATTTTGAATGAAAAAATTGACGGAGTAATTGGGGCTTTTGTTAATCTGATTGATGTTCCAGCAGGATTTGAGGAAGCGGTTCAGACTTTATCTGGCGGAATGTTTCGGGATATTGTTGTAAGGGATAGTGAAATTGGGAAGAAATGTATTGAGATTCTAAAAAGAAAAAAACTTGGAAGGGCTTCATTTTTACCAGTTGAAGATATTCGGGTTTCAAAGATTAATGAAAATTTGCCTGTTATTGAGAAGATTTTGCAAAAAAGTAATTTTCAAAATAGGATGCCGCAGGAGGAAATTCAGAATATTATTTCAAATACAAAGGGGAAAAATGGAATTATTGACTTTGCAAGAAATATCGTAAAAGCCGATAAAAAATTTGTAAATGAAAATATAGAAAAAGTTATTCAGTTTGTTTATGGAAATTCGGTTGTTGTGGAGAATCTGGAAGTTGGGACAGAGCTTTTGAAAAAAGGGTTTAATGACAGGATTGTCACACTTGAAGGGGATATTATTACTTCTTGGGGAAGAATGACTGGCGGACATTTATTTAAGGGGAAAGATGAGATTTTGGAAAGAAAAAAAGAGCTGAAGCATCTGGAAGGTGAGATTGAGGAAAATAAAAAAGATCTTGATAAATTTGAGAAAAAATTATCGGAAATTGTTTTAGAGGCTGAGAAAGTTGGAAAAGAAAAGGAAGAGGAAGAAAAATTATTTGAAAACTTTAAAAATGATTATCAGTCATTTAATGAAAATTATGATGATTTTAGTATTAAATTCAGTCGGAAACAGCGCGAAATTAATACTTTGAACTATGAAATTTCTGAAAGCAGAAAGTTTATTTTGGAGAAGGAAACGAAAATAAAGGAAAATCTGGAATTGATTCAAAATATTGAAAAGTGTATTGAAGAGAATAATTTAAAAATGGAAAATTTAAGGGAAGAATTGAAAAAACTTGAAAATATTGATGAATTTATTCAAAGACTGAATGTGGCTGATAAGGAATATGAAGTTTTGAAAGTCAGAACTGATAATAATAAAAATCGGTTTGGGGAAATTGAGGCTGATTATAGGAAACTTTTGAGGGAGAAGGCTGAATTAATTGAATTTGAGAAAAGGAAAGATTTGCTTGGAAGAGAATTAATGGATAAAATTTCAAAATTAAAGTCTGAAATTGGGGAAAATGAAAAAAATAGGAAGAGTATTTTTGGTGAAATTCAAGAAATAGAAAAGGAAATTCAGAAGGTTGAAGGAAGTGAAAGAAAATTAATTGCGGAAATCAAGGAAATTGAGATGAATATCCTGAAATATAAAAATGAATATGAAAAAATAATTGAGAAAATTACTAGAAATAACAGCGAACTTGAGTTTCAGACTTCGGAATTTAAGGAACTTGAAAATGATGAAATTTTGAACGATGAAGAATATTTTGAAATTGCCAGCGAAGAAGAGCTTGCGGATATAAAGAGAAAATTAGCTTCAAATGAAAGAAGCCGTATGAATATTGGAGCGGTAAATATGGCTTCGATAGAAGAATATGAGCATGAAAATGAGCGGTATCAGAGTATTGCGGCACAGAAGAAGGATCTGCTTGAAAGCAGGGAATCATTGCTTGGATTTATCAGGGAAATTGAAGAGGAAGTTACAAGTAAATTTTTTATGGCTTATGAGCAAATAAATAAAAACTTTCAATATATGTGTGAAACAATTTTAAATGGCGCTAAAGGAATACTGAAAATGACAGATCCTGAAAATTTACTTACAACTGGGCTGGAATTAAGTGTAAAATATAAAAATAAGCCTGAGCAGACGTTGCTTCTACTTTCAGGCGGGGAAAAATCAATGCTTGCAGTGTCATTTATAATGGCAATTTTTATGTTTAAACCAAGTCCATTTACATTTTTTGATGAAATTGAAGCGGCGCTTGATGAAAAGAATACGAAGAAGATTGTTGAATTGCTGCATCAGTTTATTAATAAATCGCAGTTTATTCTTATAACTCATAATAAGGAAACGATGAAGGGATCGCATAGGCTGTATGGAGTTACGATGAATAAGGAGATTGGGGAAACTAAGATTGTTTCGGTGGATGTGTAATTTAATAAATATTTTTTTACTGGAAATTTTTTGATATTTTTGATAAAATATAAATAAATAAAAAAGTATAATTTTTGAAAATTGGAAAGGAGAAGTGTGAAAAAGTTTTCGCATAGATTGGGAATATGTTAAAAAAAATATTGGGCTTGATAATGATGCTTGCATTTTCAGCTATTGGACTTGCTGAAACGGATGTATTGCAAATTGCGAGTGATTATCCATATAAGGAAAGTGCCATAATGGCGACTGTTCTTGGAACGCCTGCAGAACAGCAGTATAAATTTAAAAATCCAAAGGGGCCAAAAGTAAGGAAATTTACCACAACAAAAAAAATTCCTGAAATACTAAGAGAGTGGAAGGATTATGAATATGGCGTTTGGACTCAGAAAGACAAGAAAGCGCCGCTAATAATTTTAATTTCAGGAACAGGTTCAGTTTATAACAGCGGGATGTCACTTTATTTGGCAAATGTATTTTATGACAGAGGGTATAATGTAATTGACTTCAGTTCACCTACTACAATGCCTTATATCGTAAGTCAAAGTAAAAATGCCTATGCTGGATATATAAAAGATGAAACTGCACAATTGTACGATTTGATACAGAAAGCTATCTTAAGGGAAAAAAGCGATGGAATGAAAATTGACAAGACTTATATTGGAGGTTACAGCCTAGGCGGATTTCAGTCATTGTTAATTCATGAAATGGATGAAAAAAATAATAGAAAAATTGGAATTGAAAAATCTCTTTTATTAAATTCGCCAATCAGTATTTTGACAGCAACGAAAAAACTAGACGGATATTTGATAAAAAATGGAGTTTATGACGCGAGAAGCCTGGAAAAATATTTAGATACAATATTTAGCAAACTTGTTTATGATAAATCAATGCAAATAAAAGATATGGAGTTTTCAAGCTTGACAACTACATTAGGGAAGTTAGGACTTGGAGAAAAGGATTTTGAAATACTTACAGGGTTATTATTTAGATTTTATTCGGCAAATATGACTTTCGCGGGAGAAGTATTTAGCGGGAATAATGCTGTTGGAAGACTTTCAAACAAAAAATCATATAAGAGATTTGATTCTGTGTCTAATGAATTTAGAGAAGGGCTGTCGGTTTCATTTGATGAATATGCAAAGGAAATTCTATATCCTTATTTGAAAAAATTTAAATATCCTGATCTTGATTTTAATAAATTTATAGATGATTTTGACTTGAGAAGCAGTCAGGATTTTATCAATAGAAATAATAAAAACATTGTATTTATTACTTCGACAAATGATATTTTGCTTGAAAAAGAAGATTTGGATTACATAAAAAATACATTTTCAAATAGAGTATTAATACCGTTTGGAGGTCATACAGGAGCTCTTTGGCATAAGGATGTGGCAAATTTGATGGTAGATAAATTGGAGGAAAAATAAATTATGGCAAGAAAAAATAAACTATTAATACTTGGGGCTATGTTTGCCATTACAGCAGTTGGAAAAGCTGAACTGATGGAAATAAAAAATGAAGATACTGTAATGTTCCTGGAGGAAAGCCGCAAAGAGGCAAATGATGATCTTTTTATTAAGTTTGAAGATGGGAAAGTGGCTCAGACACCTGATAAAAATATTGATTTAGTTGAAAGAACGAATGTTAAAACAAAGAAAAATAAATCTGATTTGAATAAGTATATTGCAATTGAGCAGGACGGATATGGAGTATTAGCAGAAAATTTAGAAGAGCTGAATGAAGATTACATTGTATCAAGTCAAGTGTTTCAGCTGACTGGAATAAATGATTCTATGGAGCCTTTTAATAGAAGAATGTATGCTCTTAATACACAGCTTGACAGAAAGATAGCTTATCCGGCTTCACGTATATATGCGGCAGCTGTTCCAAAACCAGTGAGAAAGGGAATTTCAAATTTTTATAATAATTTTAAGGAAATACCGACATTTGTAAATTCAGTTTTACAATTAAAACCTGGAAAAGCTGCAAATGCACTTGGAAGATTTGTGGTAAATTCAACTGCCGGGTTATTGGGAGTAACTGATGTCGCTAAAAATATTGGGCTAAGAAGCGATCCTGAAACAATGGGAGATACTTTAGGGCATTATGGAATAGGAACAGGGTCTTTTTTGGTTTTGCCGATATTAGGCCCAAGCACTGTTAGGGATGCAGTTGGAAGTGCGGCAGATGCGGCAATGGAAGGTGCAGCAAGAGGTGTTGTGGATAAAAAGCTGTTTTTTGATACAGGAATCTTTGATAAAACTGTATATGGGTTTACAAGACCAGTTGTAACAGGGCTAAATGCACGTTCTATGCTTAGTATAAAATATGGAGATTTAAATTCTCCGTTTGAATATGATTTAGTAAAAGCTCTTTACTATAATTATAGAAAAATACAAGTTATGAAATAATTATAAATTTAAATACATCTGCTTTTGAAATAAAAAAGTATTATTAAAAAATTTAATATAAAAATTAGGAGGAAATTAAGATGAGCTGTATAAAAGATGTTGATTTGGAAGTGTATAATGCGATTACGGAAGAAGAAAAAAGACAAGAAGAGGGGATTGAGTTAATTGCATCGGAAAACTTTGTTTCAAAGGCTGTGATGGAAGCGGCTGGGTCTGTGTTTACTAATAAATATGCGGAAGGTTATCCTGGTAAAAGATATTATGGTGGATGTGTAAATGCTGATGTGGTGGAAAGTCTTGCGATTGAAAGATTGAAAAAACTATTTGGGGCAAAATATGCTAATGTTCAGCCACATTCTGGATCTCAAGCGAATATGGGAGTTTATGTTGGATTGCTTAATGCTGGGGATAAGATTTTGGGAATGAGTCTTAGCGCTGGTGGGCATTTGACTCATGGTTATAAAATTAATTTTTCTGGGAAGAACTATATTGGGCTTGAATATGGACTGAATCCTGAAACAGAACTGATTGATTATGAAGCAGTAAGGGAAATTGCATTGAGGGAAAAACCTAAAATGATAGTTGCTGGAGCGAGCGCTTATTCAAGAATAATTGACTTTAAGAAATTTAGAGAAATTGCTGATGAAGTTGGGGCATATTTAATGGTGGATATGGCTCATATTGCTGGACTTGTTGCAGCTGGACTTCATCCAAATCCATTGGAATATGCAGATGTTGTAACTTCTACAACTCATAAAACATTAAGAGGGCCTCGTGGAGGAGTAATCTTGACAAATAATGAAGAAATTGCCAAGAAAATTGACAAGACAATATTTCCTGGAATACAAGGAGGACCATTGGTTCATATAATCGCAGCAAAAGCAGTTGCATTTAAAGAGGCGCTTAGTCCCGAATACAAAGAATATCAGGAACAAGTTGCAAAAAATGCAAAAGTTTTATCTGAAGAACTTACAAAAGGTGGACTTAGAATCGTAAGCGGCGGAACTGACAACCATTTAATGCTTGTAGATTTACGTCCAATGGGAGTTACTGGGAAGTTAGCTGAAGCAAAATTGGAAGAGGCTGGAATAACTTGTAACAAAAATGCTATTCCAAATGATCCTGAAAAACCGTTTATTACAAGTGGAATAAGATTAGGAACGCCTGCAATTACAACTCGTGGATTTAAGGAAGATGAAACAAGACAAGTGGCGCAGTTTATATTGACAGTTTTAGGAAATATAAATGACAGTGAAAAAATTGCCCAAGTGAAAGAACAAGTTTTCAAATTGACAGAAAAATTTCCGCTTTATAAGGGAAAATAACTGGAAATTAAATAGGCATTGTAAAAATTTAAAAATTTAGTAAATATGGCAAGGGGTCTTTACCCCTTGTTAAGAATTGAAAAGCAATAAATGTTGCATTAATAGTAATTTATAGATTTTTGGAAATGGCTAAGAAATTAAAAATTAGGAGAAAATGTGAGAAATAATAATAGAAGAAATGATGAAATGCGTGAAGTGAAAGTGACTAAAAATTATATTATTCATCCAGAAGGTTCAGTTTTAATCGAATTTGGAAATACAAAAGTTATTTGTAATGCTACAATTGAGGAAAAAATTCCAAGATGGCTAAAGGGAACAAATTCAGGCTGGATAACTGCTGAATACAGCATGCTTCCCAGAGCTACGCATACACGTGTCCAAAGGGAGTCAGCAAAGGGAAAGCTTAGTGGAAGAACTATGGAAATTCAGCGTTTAATTGGAAGGGCATTGAGAGCAGCAATAGATTTGGAAAAACTGGGAGAAAGAACAGTAATGATTGACTGCGATGTGATTCAGGCTGATGGCGGAACTAGAACGGCTTCAATAACAGGGGCTTATCTTGCTTTGGAACTGGCAGTTGAAAAGCTGATTGATCAGGGAAAGTTAAAGGAAATTCCGATAAAATCAAAAGTTGCGGCAATAAGTGTTGGAAAAGTGCATAATGAGCTGCTTCTTGACTTGGAATATGAAGAGGATTCAAAGGCTGATGTGGATATGAACATTGTAATGAATGACAAGGGAGAATTTATCGAATTGCAAGGAACAGGAGAAGAAGCAACATTTACACAGGCTGAACTTTTAAAATTTATAGAACTTTCAAAAAATGCTTTTGATAAATTATTTAGTTTATAATTTTTTATTTTTTTATAGAAAATTTAATTACTTGTTATATCTGATTGACAATTATAGAGAGTAAGAGTTTTAACAGTATTTTCATTTAAATAGTGAATTAGTTATGCAAGGGATCAAGATTTTGTATATAAAATAGGATTTCTGTTTTTTAATGGGAGTATTATAAAATAAAAAATAGTATTTGGCTTATTAAAAGTTGAAAATAAAGAAAAATAAAAAATAGTATTAACAGGATTATAGATTTTTGTAATCAACTGTGGAAATTAGGAACTTTAAGAAATTAAAATTGGAGAAATTTAAATGGAAAATGATATAAATGATAAATTGACAAAGGGAAATAATGAAGATGAACAGGAAATTAGAAGAAATGAAAATCTTGTAATGTATGTGGATAAATTTTTATATTATGAAGAGGTTATTCTTGGTAA
>QWCZ01000129.1_pt1 | contig 39016 bp, 52 predicted proteins | sample 1972651 | NCBI WGS metagenome assembly QWCZ01 (sample SAMN09866695, study PRJNA288562) | Human oral metagenome isolate pre1_saliva, whole genome shotgun sequencing... | isolation source: mouth | host: Homo sapiens | place: USA: California
TAACGAAAGTTACAAAATCCTCGTTTGTTACTAAAAGTACTAACCCTGCAACAAGCATGATGTATATTACATTAGGAGTCTAATCTCCAAGGGGGAAAATTCATTCCTGAAACAGCAAGTGTCTCGTATTCCATTCGCTTTAAGAAGGTATTAGTAGTGATCCCCACATTACTAGATGAGCCAAGATCTTGGTATGAAATGTCAGTGAGAGGCAAGGAAATTACAACAAGTGGATTTAAATTAGTTAGTGGTAGCGAGGGAACTAACTATCCTAAATCTCGCAATAATGGCTGTTGGATAGCCGTTGGAATTTAACTACCAATTGCTAACCATGTTGTGTGATAGCCTCTATTATCATGGGAATACAGCTTAAAATTTCGTAATGTTACCTCTTTGTAACTCGGGGCATTTACACCCCAACCTTTAGTGGCTTGAATACCTAAGACTTTCCGTTGGAACGCAATAGGGAATGTTACTAAATCGTCATTTGCTTCTACTCGTTTTCCCCCTTGGAGGATAATCAAGCCCCCAAAAGCTTCACCTAAGCAGATATACCAAGCGTTCTCATTGGAGAAATCGTAACGAACTCCCTTAGATTTTAGTAGGCTCGTTACATCCACGTTTACCTCTCCAATAAGCGCCTTTACAACCGATAATGTAGGGGCTAGTAAAGTGTTAGAATCGGACTTGTTGTTAGTGATTAACTTAATGAGTTCCGTTGCATCGCCTTTTGTTACGTTAATGCCCTCGTTATGTTTGGCAATGCCAGTGATGACATTATCCCAATCAGCATGATATTGCCAGCTAGACCAGGCGTTGTAGAACACACGAGTTGCTTGTTTAATTGCCTTACCTTGACCATACGAGTAGAACGTTTGTGTAATAACGTTTCCATCGTTTTTTTCAACCACGATTTGGCCGTATGGATAGATTTTGTTAGAGGATGGTGCGTTGCTCCATCCTAGTACACCTGCATTACATTCGTAGATGCCAGGCTTGGTTAGGTCATTCCAGTTTCGGACGTTGCTTGGAATGGTTGCCCCTCCTGCATACTTTCCTAAGCCGTGTGCCTCTAAATCGTTCCCGTGCGCTTGGATGGCTTGCTTAACTTGTTCGGCTGTTTGCCCCTCGTTAACAGTCACGTTCAATCGCACATCGTTTGCGTTACTGTATCCAAACGCTACCGTATTACGGATTGTGCTAGGCCCATTATTCCCCATAAGTGGCAAGGTCTGCGGTTCATCATTTTTCATCGCGGAGAATAAAACCGTCCGCCCTGCCTCATCTTGCATGTAGAATCCGATTTCACGAATAACAAGGCTTGACCCTGTTAATGTCTTATTGCTCGTCACAATTTTAACCTTGCAAGTACCCTCTTCCGGGTCTTGGATAATCTCCGAAATATCCGCCCGGATTCGCTTATGCGCAAGGTCTGTTGCGGTTTCGATATTTGCGAGATTACCGTCACCAATCCAAACCTCTGTAAAATTCAATTTTAATCGACCGGCTAGCGCTTTTGCGCTAAGCTCACGTCCTTTAGCTGTTAGTATTGCCTGACTCCATGCCATGCTTAACTCCTCCAATCGCCTAATTCATAAACCATAGTGCCGAATGTAAACTCTTCACCAGATACGTCATTATTCGGTGTGTATGGAATCGGAATATCTACGTCTTCCGTCGCCATACGCCCACCTGCGAAGAATGCTACACTCGATAAGCTCACAATATCAATGCCATCGAGTTTTGACCGTACATTCTTCACGAACTCTACGAGATCACGTATTTGTTGTAGTTTTGTATTGTCGTAGTTCTTATTACTCGTGATTTGGATTTTAAAATGATACGGCGTTCCATTGTATTCCCAATTCTCCACAATTTCCGCTTCATCACCGATTAACTTGACCATATCTTCTACAACGCCTACAGTGCCCTTCTTTCGATGCCAAGCTATCGATTGATAGACGAGCTTTTCGCGCTCCTCACGACTTGCCTGTTGGTTGTAAAAGTCTACGTGCAAATGCCAAGCTAATTGATCAAGCAACGCATCGGGAAGTTCCTTGAGATGTGGTAGCATCGTTAACTGCTCCACGTGCGGTGCCAGAGCCAACAATTCATCCGTGAATAACTTGGATAAGGCTTGCACGTTCTCATCATAACTAATGGAAGAAGGCAGTGTACTTGTTACGTCAATTACCTTACTCATCCTCGTAACCTCCGTAGTTCACTGTTTTTGTTCCGAGCCTTGCAAGCTCGACTTTGTAACCATCTGCCTCAACACCGTTCTTGAGTTTTGTAAAAGTTGGGGCTATCACTTCAACACGTTTTGCCCCTGCTTTCATTACACGGTGTATCAGCTCGGACGGGTTAATGTCACGTCCTATTGTTGATGTCTGCCAAGTAATGTAAGCATTTACCGCAAGCTCTACATCACGTTGAATCGTTACTGCTCTACTTGCATCATCTTTTGTGATATAGTAGGTCATATTGACGTTGTAGTCCTTAAATAATGGCGTTTCAACGCTCACCTTATCGGTAAGAGGTCTCACATACTTATGACTTACGCTTTCCAATATCTTGCCTTTCAACTCTTCGTCCGGTAGCTTGCCGCCTTGTAGGATTGGGTATAACTGCACCTTGCCCTCACCAGGGCTAACCACTGTAACCGACTCGATGAGCGGTGACGTTTTCTTGACGTGGAATTGGTATGCCCCCTCTGACCCTGCGCAGGAGAAACTTTCCGGCGCTTCATGAATGCGTTCGCGAAAATGGTCGTCGGTTTCTACATTAGCGCCGCCTTCTGTTATTGTCGTATTCCTTACACTTGCCACAAATGGAAGCGGATCAACTAATGTTTTAACGACACCAATTTGATAGCCATTGCCTACTTCTCCGAATGTCTCGCATTCTGCCTTAACTGTAACACTGGTCTTACCTGCTGGTACCAGAGTATTTTCAACGGTGGAGAATACCACGTTATCACCAGCCGTGAACCGTGTTCCAATGGGAATAATCATATTACCGTCGCGAACGGCGGAAAGCTGTATTTCCATCGTAGTTACAGCTTTAGAGCTCGGCAACCTCTCAACCCCTAATGCAATGCCAATATGGTCAAGGTTCGCACCCGTTGCATAGGCGAGTAAATTCTGCTTGGCCGACTCATTAATCGCATTTAGTAACAAAATCACTGCGTTCGCAATCACTAGAATAAATAGGCGGATAGGGTCTGCCCTGGAAAGCGTTCTCCCTGTTGTCGCTGTATACAAGGCAAGCAGTTTTGCCTCAACTACTTCTTTGTTCGCGTCCACGAACTCAATATTTGGTAAGTCTGTTACCTTCATCGACTTGCCTCCTTAATTCTAATCGTCGCCACTATCTCGGCTTTACCTTCTGCGTTCGATGTGATCTCTATCTCGCGCAGTGAAACACGAGGTTCATACTTTCGGATATTATCCAAAATATCGCTGTACACCTTCGCCCTAAACCGAGGTGATAACGGCGTGTCAATTATGACTCCATCAATACCAAACTCCCTATCTAGGGGAACCGTGAATTTCGTGGTTCGCAAAATACACGATACGTTCTGTACGATTTCGTCAATTTCAGTCTTAGGTGCAAAGTCGATAGGCTTGACCTCACCTGCCGTACTAATTTGAAGTTCCACCGCTATCACCTCCTCCTTCCTCAAGGGACTCTACATATTCTTGCAAGGAAAGGCTTACATCTACGGATATAATTTCACCATTTCTATCAAAATAATTCACCGCCTCGCCGAGCGATGTAATTATCCATTTGTGTTCCGACACCGGTCTACCACCAATGAATAGATTAAATATTGCCCCAGTATCTCGCATCTCCCGTAGGTCTTCAAGTTCCCGTAATGGATTAAGTCCTAATCCTTTCGATAACTTGATTGTAAAGTCTATCGTCTCTAATGGAGGCGCGATAAACTCTACTCTTGCTTTCCCACCAATAATGTCGTGTGTGCCTAATCTTGAATCGCCCTTACGGCTATAATCAAAGAACGTCCTAACTTTACGAGAGGACGTTGTAAAGGGGATTTCCCCCATATATCCAATATCTGCCATTTCATCCTCCTACAAATACATTAGGACTTCCTTGCGCCACAGATCCGCCACAACTGACAGGGTCTCCAATTCGCCCTGCCGGCTTACCATTGATGAATACGGAACTGCTACCGCTGGCAATCGTGCCCGTGTGAGGGCTATGTACCGGGCAACTATGCGGCACGTAGGCATCGCCTACCCTTCCTGCACCCTTACCGTTTACAAGTACATTAGTGCTTGCACTAGCGAGGGTTGTAGGAGGGCATGCATCGTGCCCTGTGTCTAAATCGCCTAATCTTGTTAGATTCATTCGCTCACCTCTAATTCAACCGAATTTCAGCGCCTGTGATGGTCACAACGCCTGTCGCATGAATTGTAAGATTACCACTGCCCCGGTCATGCTCAACGTAGGAGCCATCGCCAAAATCGATACGGCGAATACCGTCGCCACTCTTCACAGGTGCATCCTGCGTTGAGAAGTGAGAGCCTAGGACGTAGCCCTCATTCACTCCGTTGCCATTGCTATTAGGCAGGAACAAGCACACCACCTGCTCGCCTACATCGGGTAGCCAATAGTCTTTCGCTTGCTGACTACCTCTGTTAAGCACTGGCAGCTCTGCACTAACTAGGTTCTCTTTGCCGTCGAACACTACACGCACCGTCATATTAGCCGTATTCTTAGAGGATACCACGCCAAGCCTTATTAAATTCCTAACTACATTACTGTCCATCAGTATCCCTCCAAACATCGTCTAATATCTACGCTACATGAGTAAGCGCCTGAAATATCGTGCCCGACTTTCGTCATTATGTATTTACCATCGAAATAACCGAAGCCCTCTAGCTGACATGTAATTCCCGCCGCTAGGCTAAAGTTACCGCGTAAGTTGAAAGCTCCTTTAATCTCACCCTCATTCTTCTTTCGCAGTTCTTTTTTTGCGACCCTTACCGCCTCGGCAACATCCTTGACCTGCGTATGCACGATAAGAGTTTTGCCTGTTTTCTTATTCGGGTCTTTGAAGGACCCTTCAATCAGAGCTTTCTTCTTGCCCACTTTATGTGACACCTTACATTCTTTATATACGTCACGGATTGCTGTCGTTAAGGAATAGCTTTCAAACTCTGTGATGAGTTTAGGGCTTTCTTCTCCAGGCTTGCCCTCTTTCTTGGGCGGAATGTATCCGTGCTTCCTAAATATCAACTTTGCAGGCTGTGCCTCATATTTGACCTTATCAAATATAACGATGCTATCGTTGAATACCTTAACCGATAAGCCGTTATCACTGCATAACTTATGCAGGAAAGCAAGGTCAGATTCTTCAGACTGCTCCGCGCGATCAAGTTGAATCGTTTCACTAGTATCGTAGAACAATTTCACCTTAGCGCCATCCGCTATATCTTGAGCTATTTTTTTTAGTTCGACTTTCTCCCAGCTCCTCGAATGCTCGACCCCTCGGAGTGTTGTCGCATTTGACACGGATACGGCTTTAATCGTCACCTCGTTCGGAGCACTCTTTAGGTTTACTTCATCTATTTCAAATAGACCTAATTCTAGTGCCCTAACCTCTTGGTCGGTACGCTCCCAGCTAGTGCTAATTAAACTGATATCGAGTGTTGCGCCTTTCTCCGGCATCCAATCGGATTGCCAAAGGCTCGCCCTATCCTCAAGCACGATACTCACGTCATCTGCCGCGCCGTCTAATTCGTCATTATACGAGAAACTTTTGAGGTACTGTGAGATATCTTTCGAAATATCCTTGCCGTTATATTTGATTAGCGTGTTAATCTTCGCAGCGTACTGTATCATCATTTCCTCCACGGTGGTAAGCGGTTAGGTTGTGCTCTCTCGACGTCAGGGCATTTCAATACAATATCGGCGGGGAATATCCAAATGCCGTGATACTCTTTATTAGCTATCAATAAGGTGTTCATATGCCGCTCGTGTCCGTAGACCTTGCGTGCAATGCCATCCCACATGTCGCCTTGTACTGTTGTGTATTTACGCAAATGACTTCCTCCTTCCGTCATTATTTAATTCCTCTAACATCGATTTTAAGCGCTCCATCTCACCACGCACTACTTGCCCAATCATATTGGCATCTCCATTGCCTTGCACTTCGATAGTAGGAGCAAATGTCACGTTTACCGCACTATTTGACGTACCACCAGTCGCAGGGCTAGTGCTAAACCGTTGTGCAAGATTTGAGAATCCGCTAAGCCTACCGCTTTGACTATCGCCATCTTGCACGTTCATACCTAGCATGGCCCCAGTTTGTTTCCACAAAGATATAGCACGTGCACTGCCGTCAATTGGAATTGCAGCCTCTGGCGATTCTTCAGCAAATGTCGTAAGGAACGCACCTTGCTTGTAAATACCTCCAGTCGCATTGGCCTCGATAGATTGACTTTCACCATTCCCCGATGCACTCGCCTCAACGCTTGCCTTGATAGGGGAACTAAATAAGCCTTTCAGCCACTCCCATTTCCCTCCAAGCCAATCGATTAAGGCTCCAAACTTCGACCGAATACCGTCGATAAACTCATCTAACGCTTGCCTTGGGTTCTCCCAAAGCGTTATAAACCACTGTTTCACCGTTTCCCAATTCTGCACAATCCAAATGCCCGCAGCAATTAGCCAGCCAACTGGCCCCGTCGCAAAAATAATAATAGCTGTCCCAGGGCTTTCCCACATACTTGCAAAGAAGGCTGCGATTTCATCCCAGTAGTTGTAAAGTACTACACCGATAGCAATTAGCGCAGCAATACCTGCGATAACAAGCCCTATTGGGTTTGCCGTCATGGCTGCATTCCATGCCCATTGAGCAAGGGTCATCGTCCCCATGACTGCTCGTCCTGCAATCATAGCCGCGTTGAATAAGCTTTGGGCGATTCTAAATGCTGTTACCGCTTGTTGCCCTGCGAATATTGCAACCTTGGCGATACTTACGGCCGTCATGATTGCTGTAAATCCCAGGGCAATTCCGTAAACGGCGCCACCTATTGCGGGGTATTGCGCAACAAAATCAGCAACCCATTTCACAACGCCTGTAAGCGTCTCCGCTGTTTTAGCGAGAGACGGTAATAGTGCCGACCCCAATAAGATTGACAATTTAGATACAGCATTCTTCATGAGTTGCATTCCATTTTCTGCAGTTTGCGACCGTGCCGCATACTCTGCTTCCATGGATCCTGCATAGTTCGCACTATCAGCTACCTTATCGAAGTTACCTTTTAAAGCGTCCAAATTACTTAGCAACGGTGCGATAGCTCCAATGGATTCCTTTCCAAATAAGTCTTTTAATACCGTCGCCTGCTCGGACTTATCAAGGCCCTTAATTGCATCAAGCACATCTAGGATTGCCCCTTTTGCGTTAGTCTGCATGCGCTTTGACATGTCTACCGCACTAAAACCTAGCTTTTCAAAAGCTGCAGCTTGGGAATCGGTAGCACCTTCACCTGCGACCATACCTAGTATGAAATTCTTGATTCCAGTAGCCGCAACATCTGACTTGACGCCAGTTGAAACCATAGATGCACCTAGTGCAGCAATCTCTCCTGACGCAACGCCACCTACTTCCCCTAGCGGTCCTATGCGCGTAACAACGTCCGAAATCTTATCCGCTGATGCTGCCGTTGTATTTCCCAGGTAGTTAATCTTATCCGACAATTCGACGACTTGCGATTGGTTCATTTTAAACGCAGTACGCCAAGTTGCCATCATATCCCCTGCTTCTTCTGCTGATATATCGAAGGCCACGCCCATTTTAGCTGCAGACTCGGCGAACTCAAGTAACTCTGATTTGTCGATACCCGCTTGACCACCTGCAGCAACAATTTTAGAAATCTCTTCAGCAGTCATAGGGATTTTGGTGGTCATATCGAGTATATCGTTGCTCATGCCTTTAAATTCTTCGCCGGTCATATCGACTACTTTCCGTACGTCTGACATAGCCGACTCAAATTTCATGGCATCCCTGATAGGCTCGGCCATAGCATAGGTTGTTGCGCCCCATTTCATGGCATCCATCATCGCGCCTTGGCGCTTTTCGCCAAGTTCATCAAACTTAAGCTTGCCTTGTGCAGCCTGCAATTGTTGCGATTGCACGGCAACCTGTCGCATCGCATTTTGGTAGGTATCCAAATTAATAACACCTTGCGCCACTGCTTGATTCAATTCTTGTTGCTTGGCTTGTAATTCTTGTTGCTTCTGGCTTAATTGCTTGGTAGTGTTCTGTGCTTGATTTAAATATTTTTGGGCGGCATTAAATGACGATGCCAAACTCCCAGCGAGAACAGCGCCGATTGTGAATGAGACGTTGAAATTATTATTTGCCATTATTCTCCTCCTCGGCGACTTCGCAAATCGCGTCAACCCACAGCATCAATTCCACTAGCTCCAAATTTTCATAAAAGAAAACTGGCGTCGAAGTTCTCGATGCCAGTCTTACAATTATTTTACGAAGCTCCTTAGGTGAAATTTTTAACTGATCAAAAAATTGCCTACCGCCATGGTTAATTTGGAGAAGTCCACCGCTGGTAAGTCTAATATATCATCATATGTGATGCCTAAGAGTTTCGCAGCAATAGCAGCTTGATACTTCATAGAGAAATTAATCATAGGATTTACTTCCCCCGCGATACGAGCCTCTTTCTCTGCCTTTGTCAAATCATGACCGGTTAGTGAGTCAAAATCTAATTCAACTTCTTTCACAAGTTCGCCTTTGATTGTTAATTCTTTACTTAATGTAAACTTCATAAGTCCTCCTAAATGCCAAGGGCCTCACGAACTTCTTGCAAGAAGTCGGTGCCGCCAATGTTACAAATACTATTATACTTGTCGATTTCGACAACAGTTTTATCGTTGACCGTGATTTTGATATAAATCGTCTCAAGAGTTGTAGATGCCCCTACAACAGATGCAGTTTCGAACTTTCCAAGTCCGACATTCTTAGGCATGCCTTTAACAATTACGCGTACCTTATTGATTTTGTACTCACCTGTGCTTCGGTCAATACTCTGTTGAGCTCCACGGCAGTCAAGTAATTTCGTCTTATTACCTGCTAGTGCAAATAAGTCCTTATCGAGAGTTCTCCAGGTCAATTTAGTTTCCATGCTAGAGAAATGACCTATAGTTGGACTGTCAACCTCTCCTGCAATGCCCGCACCCTTAACGGTTTCTGACATAAAGTCCAAGGATGGTAACTCAATATCACTCACACCCAATAAATCATGAGAATCCGAGTAAACTTTAAACTCGACTAACTTTTCAGGAATCATCCCATTCATTGTCTACCTCCTATTGGAATAACGTCTTATAAGCCATTGGATCAAACTCAATTTTATTCACGATTTCACGCGCAGGAACTGGTGGCGTTAAGTACGTGTAGAATGTGGCAATACCATCGATTAAATTTGTAATTGGGTTGTCCAATTGTCTAAACTCAACACGCCCTGCAATCAATGCCTCTTGGCCTACTAAACCATTCAAACGAATATTCTCACTATCCACGATAGTATCAATTAATCGTTTACGCAATGGATTGTCTACTTTTTCAAAGTACGTTTGAATGAAAGTCTGAGCATGCCAATTGAACATTTTACGAACACAGATGAAGCGATCTTTAGGATCAGTATTAGCAGGATAACATGCCATTTCATTACCCCATAATCGCCAACCGCCCACCATATTCATGGCTGTTACTATGCCTTGGCTGTTAAGGTAGTTCGCATTTTCTAGTTGCATGATAACTTCAGTACCATCTTTTAAGCATAAGCCATTGCCTTTAATTGGCTTGTTAGATGGCGATTCAAATGGAATATCTCCGTTGCTTGCTTCCACGGTACCAGCAACGCCTACGGCCTGTGTTGATAGGTGGAATATCTTACTACCTAGTTTGACCATTGGCCAATAGTCTAATTGGTATTTAGACGTATAGTTGTTTGTTTTCTTCCACTCGGATGCTGCGGAGTATGACTTCACTGTATCGGTCGGAAGATCTGTGTGAGCGATTGCGGTAAACATACCGTTCACATTGGATACCTTCGCCGACATAATCGCAGCTACTTCTGGATCATGAGACCAACCAGGCGCAGCAATTTGACCAGGAACGATACTGAACTTGGAGAATACACTATTCAATGCTTCCAAGCCCTTGTAGGCACCTGTCTCGTTATCTACACCGCCAATGATGTCGCGCTTAGTTACGCGAGTAGGCTCTAATTTGTCGAATGACGCATATAGATTACTAGCAGAGCTTGCGGACCCTGTTGGGATAACATGTACTAACACGTTTCCGGTATCGTCGTGCGTCACTGTGTAATCTGTGCCTTTAGTAAGTGCGCTGCCACTTGTGCTAGATTTGACTACTAACGTATCTACTAATACTGGGTCAGTGATTGTACCAACACCATTAATAACTGCTACAGATTGATTCACTGCGCTATCTTTATGCATTTTAGGGTCAAGCACGTTGACAAATACTACAGGTGCTGTTGCAAATAATGCAAATTGACTGTAGATTGCCTCGCACAACGTGTATTTCTCCCAATCGTCGGAATACCCTAGTGCTTCTACCGCTTCTTGATACGTGTAGCATAATACCGGTGTATTCACTGGCGCTGGGTTCTTCGCTAAGTGCAACGGAGCTGTACCAAAGAACACAGGCAAGCATCCTTGCGTATTGACTGGCGGAATAATTGTAGTAGGTACTTCTTGTACCCGAATACCATGATTAAACATTGCGCTCTCTAATCTCCTTCTCGTATTGTTCTAACACAATATTAAAATACACCCGTTCTAAGCTAGTTGGATTTTCCAATGCTTGGCGAGTGTCTTGGAACTTGGAAGTAGGGACGAACAATTGACGGATTTCTGCCGCTTTTGTATTTGCAAAGTCCTCTACTTCTTTTGGAATTTGTTCATATACTTGGTATGTCAAAATACCGCGTGTATGCATGTTTGGCCCTACATAGATAAGGGCTTCTGTTGGAGTATCAGCATAGGGCTTACGCACTGGTTCAGGCGTAGCTGTTGCTGTAACTTCTAACTCGTCCATGTTGCCTCCTTAAAATTCTAAATCCGTACGCCCTACATTCGGGATAACGAATTGAACATCTAATGTTGCGAAGTAAGCTGGAAAGGCTTCATCTTCTTCTACGACCCATTTAACAGGGTCGTTATATGTATATCGCTTGCAGATAATCGTGCGACTTAAGATAGCTTGACGAATATCTTCGAGGATATTCAAAACGGTAATCCAGCCTTCCATTGTATCGCGGTCTGCGGCACAAATAATGAATCGTACCTTGACCGTCGATTCTTCGTGATCCGATTCACCGTCAAGTACACGAATAAGGACGTAGTGGTCATAGGTGTTGTCTCTCATTTCCTTTTGTTTGAGGAATCCTGCCTTGACCTCTATTTCCTTTTCGTTTTCGTCGCCATCGATATACTTTTGGTTTCGTAGGACATCTTTTGTAAATCCTACTAAATCTTTCAATAATTGTACTTGCGTCATTTCCTACCTCCGATGCCCGCGAGTACACGGTCCACCTCGTGAGCGAACTCCTTATTGAGTCGTTCTTCCGTGTCTTTAACAACAGGCTCGCGTATCTCATCAGCTTTAAACATTTGCGGTATAGATGGTCCGTATCGTTCGACAACCGGAAAGCGTTTCTTGCTTTTACGGTTCACCACTGCCATATGGCCCGATTTAAACTGAGTAAGGAATGCACCCTTGATTGTCTTCGCACCGCTTCCACGTTTTACCGCAACCCTTAACGGCTTGTTGTGACTACCTTTGCGTTGGATCGCCCTAGGCAAAACCTTATATTTACTCAGCGGGATAACTCCACCTGTCGATATAAGTTCTGCCGTAAGTGATTTACGACTCGACTTGCGTAGGTCAAATGTCTTTCTAACATCGCCTACTTTTACATTGTAATTTTTAGAAATCGCCCTTGATGCGTAAGTGCGTGCGCCACGTGCTGTCTTGTTGATAGCACTATTCGCCGCCTTTTCCACACCTTTCGGGATGTCCTTCAACTTCTCCAATGCTTTGTCGATTCCTTTCAGCTCGATATTAAGCATGCTATCACCTACATTTCATTAGCGACCCACGTGATAGTGAGCACTCCCATATCATCGGCAACATTAATCACTTGCCCCAGCTTATGGTTGAGTTCAAATACCATGCCTATTGTTGGCACCTTCGGCAAGTCTTCCTTGCGAACGTTAATCACGCTACCGTAGGCATAAACGCCCTCACGGTACGCGTCTTTGCCATATTGAGGATATAGTGCTTCATTCAGCACTACATCCTGCACAATGGCACGGCATCGGTAGCCGTCTAGCATATGCCAATCGCCGTATTCATCAAGGTTTAGGAATGTCGCAATATCATCGTTGATGATACTTTTGAAGTCCATGATTACTGCATTTTAACCACGACAGTGGCATCTTTCGCCTCGGCGTCTTGCAATGCAACGCCCACTTTCACACCGTCGCCCTCAGTATTAGATACTGCGTTATCAGCTTCCTTAAAGTGAATTGGGTCGCCTGCTTTAATTGCTCCTTGACCTTTAGGCATCACGAATGCGCCTTTGATAGATACCGTGCAGTTCTCATTCGCCTGCGCGTCAGTAGTTGCCACGCCTACTAAGCCTACACCTACTTTAACAAGGTCGCCTGCTTTAATTGCTTTTGTTGCTTTCGTAGTAACTGTGTCACCATTTGAATAGAATTTACAAGCCATGTGTATTCTCCTTTCTATTTACCCGCATTTTTATAAATGCCTTTAGTATCAACTACAGTCACACCGTAATCCATGTAGATGCGGTAGCGAATACCTAATGTATCGAATGCCACTTGCGATTCAATCACAGGTCGTTGGTTGCCATTTAAGTAGGTCACCTCGATTGTATCCATTAGCATTTGGTCCGACAAGAAGTAGTATGCATCTGTATCTAATGCATCAAGCTCCGCATCAGTGATGATTTGCAAGGAACCCATCAACGGATTTGTAACACCGTAATGTGTCGCATTAGGGTCAGAAGTAGATGTCAATAATTGACGTGCTAAGAACTCGCTCTTAGTCGGTACAATTAAGTACTTAGGGGTGATATTTAAGAATTCTTCCCCGCGTAAGTTCTTTTGCTTGCGCATAGCTTGACGAGCCTCATCGATGGTTGCCAAGGATAATGCCGCGCCAGTAGCCGCTAAGTTACCGTCTTTAGCTGTAAATTTAGCTTCGGCCAAGGCTTTGTATACCAATCGGTTGATACCGCGTTTTGCTTGCGCTGCGTACAAGGATGGGATGCGCGTTAATGCGCTCAAGTCATCGTTCACGATCATTTGACGTGTGAAGCTGAACCCACGACCGTATGTTAATACTTTCGTTTTAGCGGATCCTTCTGTCAATTCGTCTTGAACGAATTCACCGTTCTCTTTGATTTCAAGCAAGGAACCCGCTTCGGATAAGCGGTAACGAGTTGCTTCTTTAAAATCTGTATTAGAACCCACTGTAGTGAACTGCTCAAATGTTGTTTGCGCAGCTTGATATCCTTTCGCCATGGACTTATTAGCGGCAGCAGATAAGATACCCGGTAAGGAACTTGTACCAGTTAATGCCGCACGCAGCAACTCTTCTTCGCCCATGCGGTGAGTATTTGCCACGCCTTCACGCGCCAATACCTCTTCAAACATAGAACGTACACGCATACCGCGTAACTCTTGTGCACCTGGTGCCACGTTCTCTAATTGAACCCCACCACGTAACAAGATTGCATCGGACATAGCATCACGATACTTATCTTCTTCTTGTTGGCCCATTTCGAAATTAGCCTTAGGCACTTTGCGCTCTTCTACGATTGCAAGTACACTGCGTTGTGCTTCAGCTAAACTAACTCCGTTGTTAATGTAATCAGTCGCGTTCACGCCAAAATGACGGCATAATTCGCTGATATTGGACACACGTGCGCGTTCTTCTTCAATCGCGCGTAATACTACTATTTCTGCATCTCGCGCATTGTCCTCTGTGCCAGCTACTGGTGTAACTGATGGCGTCTCGCCTTGACGTTGTTGGTCAATGCCAACTACTGGTGTAACTGATAGCGCCTCGCCTTGACGTTGTTGGTCAGTGCCAACTTCATTAATTTGGTTTTGGTTTTGCTTTTTCTTTGCTCCCATTTCTGAAATCTCCTCTTCTTGAACAATGGAAACCACATTAAAATCATTTAGTGAACGATTGACGCCCACTGTTGTGTCGGCAGGAACCGACACGATAGAAATCTCGTAAGGCTGCCACTTCGATGCCACATAGCAAGGCCCTTTGATTCTCCCTTGGGCAAAGTCCTCGTCTATATGCACATCTGTATACTCACCTACTCGATATCCCACGGATACACCTTTAAGGGTTCCAGATTTAACTTTGTTAAATATGACATCTGCAAATTCGTCATCATCAAATGTAGCGTCCGCATAGGCTCTGTAGTTATCGACCCATGCACGCTCAATCTTTCCGATGACCTTATCACGGTCATGATTAAATAACAGGCACCCTACTCCGTCGCGAAAGCGTTGCAAATCCATAGAAGTTTCATCAACACATAACACTTCCGGACCGAACCAGCGCTCGTAGGGGGTTTCCGAAGCAAATGAAAGTGTCATCGTTCGACTGTCATCATGAACTTGGATTTCATCAACGACAATCTCGCGTGTCATATCATTCTTGTTCTTCGCTGTTCGCTTCATCCAAAACGGTTGTTTCTTCATCCGTCTCATCTCCTTTCTCTGGAATAACACCGTATTCTGCATACAGTTCTTGTTGTAGTGCCATCTCCTTAGCACGTTGCCTCAACACGTCTTGCCAATCTTCGCCACGGCTAGCACAAACGCTAGCTAGGGTAGTTTGCCCCGACTCCATAGCAATCTTATTAGCATTGACTTCTTTCACAGGATCAATCCAAGACCAACCCGGTAACGTCCATGTGTGCTTGAGGTATTGCGCCTTATTCGCCCAAAAGTCAGGGATGGCAAGTTTACCAGAGGTAACACCAGCCACCACAATTTCTTCGTATAAGACATCTAAGAAATGGTCTATTAAGAACCGTTGCATTCGTTGATAAGTCTTCTGGTCTTCTAATAGACCTTGGCGAGCACTTGAGTAGTTCACTTGGCTCATGTCACGGCTCACCGCTTCATAGCTAAGCCCTTGACCCGCAGAGAGTAACCGATTGTAAATACTCGCCATTTCACGCGTATTAGTCGCTTGCCCATTTGGGATAACCGCTTGCACATCGTCACCAGGTAGCAGTTCCTGCACCATGCCCGGCGATACTCGCATACGACCATAGCGGTCAGTTTCCTTTTGCGCTGTAGGAGCTCTACCCATTGTTGGCGTCAACGGCTCTTGCCGTTTGATAAATACCGCAAGCGATGCGAGGATTTTCTCCTTTATAGACACTGTATTCATGAAGTCCTCGGCATCTGCTACCCGTGATACAGCCACCGCCATTGGGGGCATTTCGCGAATTTGTGAAGGCATCGTCTTTTGCCACACCGCTATCACGTCGCTTGCTGGCATCCGTTTAGTGCTGCCAAGGCCCCATCCATCCGGAGACAATTGCTTGATATGGTAAGCTAGTGGCTTGCCGTAAGCATTCACCTCTACGCCGCCAATAATTGTGGCGCCTCGGCTTGCGTAACTATTCCAATAGTCGCCATCGAGGTCGCTGACCTCTCGTGCTTGCAATTGAAATGGTATATTACCGTCACCGCCACGAACTTTGACGAATAACATACCACCATCGACAACCATACGACGCACTAGCATGTTACAAATCTCAAGGAAACTTTGACTACCTGTGATATCACAGTTAGCCGGCTTTTGCCATTCGTCGAATAGTGCTTCAATCTGTGCATTCAACTCTTCGTCTCCAGTATCTGCCTGTGGTAGGAATCCACTGCCTACCACATTACGGGTGTAGGCACCAATTACAGAGTTCGCGATGTCACTATTTCGTTCGAGATCACGAACCTTACGGCGAATAATCTCACGACTAGCACTGTTAATCTGCTCCGCGTTACCGCCTACCGACACCCACCCTTCATGACGACGTTGAGGACTTGCTCCATCGTAGCCATATCGAGCCATCATGTGCTTTTCAGCAGCTTCTTTACTAAATATTGATAGGAAGCGCTCCCACAATGTCATCTGTGCCCTAATCTCTGTAGAATGTTGCAAGATATACCCCCCTTTCTGCATTTGCATATTTAAGGGCAAGGGCAAGTTCATGCTGTAATTGCCGTCGCTCACGATAAAGCGCCATAAGGTCAGCACGTTTTAGCATACGATTTCCAATGCGGTACTCTTGCCCCCCTTGTTCTACTTTTAAAATCGCATCGTCTAATTGCTTGATGCGATTCTGTAACTGCTCAATCTCGTAGTCAAAATTGGCAGTCTCAAATTCTTCACTCATAACCAATTATCTCCTTGATCGGGTATAAAATCCTTGCCCTCTGTTGGCGGTGGATCACGTCTACCAGTTTCTCCTGGCGCCACATCTGCTGGCTCCTCTAAGTATCTGACTTGCAATAAGTCCGCCGCGCAAGCTGCATAGACCTCTGTATCGAGATAGTGATTGGCGGCATGCGCCGTCTTAGGTACCCACGTCTCAACACGTCTTCCACCTTTCACGATATTCACCTTGTGCTCAGATGTGACTTGTTCTGCATAGTCCATGTCGCATCCGTTGTAGACCATCCACGAACCGCGCCCCATTGGTCGGCGTAAATAACTCGCAATCATATTCTTGTAGGCATCACCATTAACGATGTACAAGGCTTGACCGTGTGTCATCTTGCCAGGGCTATCAATGCTTGACCGCTTGTATCGTCCGACAGATTGGGTCGATGCGCCTTTCACCGGCACCGCCCATCCGCCACTCATCAAGCAGAAGTCATAGACCTCATCGGTGTTGTAGCCTGAGTCAACGCAGCATAAGTTCACCTGCCATCGCAGTTCGCCATCTTCATCCGGCCAAAAGCGGTTCATAATCAGATCAATCTCTGCAAATGACTCTGCCCATCCATGCGCTACGTTTTGAGATGTGAGGTTATATCCCCATGCCCTAACAGTCCAAAAGAATCCGTATTTCTGCACGTCCACTCCGCCAGTTAGGAGTTGTGCCCACGATGGCACCACACTTTCAGGAATATCCGTTTGCTTTTCAAGTACAATACTGCTATCGAGTGTGCTTGCTTTATCTTCCCACGGCTCGCCGAGCCAAGAGTTAACAAAGTTCATCAGGCTTTCGGGGTCTTCCTTGGAAGTTAAAAACTCCACGGCTACCTTTCCAAAAGTTAGCCATGGAGAATATATTGAGTTGATATGAAAGGCCACTGACGCAGCTTTTCCTTGAACTGTATTGAGGGCTTTCCATTTGCCCTGCTTGAGCATCTGTGGTTTGTGCCTATCATCAATCCGCCCCTTGCAACTTTCGCATTCGTAGTAGGCTTGGTATCGTACCACCGTTGGGTCTGATTCGCCGTTTTCATCTTTTGGCCATTTCAGCTGTGGGAATTTCAATACCTGCATCGCGCCACAATGTGGGCACGGTACCTCGAATTGATAGCGTACGTCGGCAGATTCGTAGGACTTATAGATAGCACCGGTCTTAATGGTAGGGGTAGATACTTTTACAATCTTTGCGATAGGCCAGTTCTTAGTACGTTCCTCGGCTAGCTTGATTGGATTTGCTTCTTTACCGCTCCATAATGGGTACTTATCTATTTCGTCCAGTAATATGATAGGCACGGACCACGATGCCAATTCAGAAGGCGACCGCGCCGATGCAATCGATGCAAAACCGCCTAGGAATTTGATTAGCTTAGGCTTGGACCGCATATCTACTTTTTTACCGAAGATATTAGTATTGCTTCGGAACATCTTCTTGAGTCTTTCATCGGCAAAGTTGATACAAAGCTCATCATCTGGTAACACGTACATAATACGTGAGGGCTTTTGATCGATGGTATAGCCTAACATATTAATGAGTGCCTCCGAGCCACCTATCTGCGTGCACTTTAGGATAGTGATTTCACGTATTTGTTCGTCGCTAAACACGTCCATGATGAATCGCATATAGGGAACCGTAGACGTATCCCACATGCCCGGGCGGCTTGTTTCTTCACTGCTCATATTGCGGTAGGTATCCGCCCACTCCGACACGGTGATTTTCTTCGGCGGTTCGAATAAGGAAAGGCTGTCAGACAATGCCTGCCTTAGATTGTGGCGTGCCTCAGCACTATAACTTCGCTCTAGCAATTGCTTTCAACCCATTTTCTACTTCTCTTTCCACCAAATCCGCCACATCATAGGCGCATTCTGGATATGTTGCGTGCAAATCTTGTAAGACCTTTTGCTTGATATTTAGTAGGCCTGTTTTGACGATTGAAAACAGCTCCTGCACATCCTGCCTGATATCATCGATTGCCACATACTCGCCAACCATGTTCTTTCGCTTTAATTCTTCCATGTCAGCACGTGCTTCGCGATATCGAATATCCGCCTTTTGCTTTTTTGCTTCCAGTCCTTCAGGAGAGTTGTCTGTACTGAATCTCCAATCCATAACCTCACGTAAGTTGTACCATCCCTTTTTGACCTTGGGGCACCCCTTCTTTGACCAGTCATTAATAGTTCTTACGGTGACCCCAAAAACAGCGGCAGTTACTTGCGCCGATGCGATTACTTGTTCATTTTCAACAACGATTTCGTTTTTCTTTTGTACTGCCACTCGATCACCCCCTCCTAACTATCCTTGCGGAATCAAAAATTGAACAAAAATTTGAGTGAGTTTTCGCGGTTCGAAGCTACCCGCATGCCGCCAGCCCTTTGGGAAGTACCTTTCTCACTCGCTCTCATTTAAGAATGCCATTCTCAACTGCTCTTTTTCTTCCATTTGTTCGAACAGTTATTTGATGATTTCCCCTCATGAGGGTAGTAGGTGCCGCATATGACCGGCACACTCCATCGATGTGTATGGCATTCGCTTTGCACCACCCCTTGCAGTTATTAAGGCACTGCTTCTTGTTACAATGCACGTCAGTCATACGTGCACCCCCTTTCAGATATTAAAAAAGGACACTACTTGAGTGCCCATGAAAAAACCGCCCAATCACTCAGGCGGTCGTTTCAGTATATTAACTGTCTATGTAAAGGAGGAATTTAACCTTTTTTTACAGTACTAGTATAACACAGTCAATAGGCTCGTTATGGCTCATTTTTTAAAATTTTAGGCTCATTATGGCTCATCTTTTGCCAGTTTACAATATTCTTCCAATGCCTCCCGGTGTAATCGTTTTACATGCCCCCACGAATATTTGACATGATTCGATAGTATCTCTCTCCATGATAGGTTATAGATATACCGACTTGAAAGGATCGACCGATGTGCTTGCTTGGGTAAGCTTTCAATTTTAGTGATAACCTCATCCCGTACCCCCAAAAGCTCGTCCCACTTCCTCTCATATTCCTCTCTGATGTCGAGGAGCTTTGCAACTGTATCTGAGTGGTCATGTTTAATGCCTCCCATAATCGGCTCCTTGTCATATCGTACGGCGCCTATTATGCATAGGCTTGATTCTATCTGTGCCAACTGGTACTCAATCCGTTTCAGCTCACTAGCTATTTGCCTAAGCCTTGCCAATTCCTCCGGCACAGCCGTGCGTTCTTTTCTTGCTATCAATCTATCACCTCATTTCTTGATGCGGTACGGACAATCTGTTGTAAACTCATCGTATACCGGCACGGACGCGTGAATGAATGCTGTGCGTAAGTCGCAGTTCTTAAAATCCTCTCTCGTGCAGTTCGTACAGGATCCTCCAAGTGCATGGTCTACGATAATCCGTAGATACTCCTCGTTTTGCTTATCTTCTTCTTTTGAATAAGGAACTGTCTGCACGGCGGTCACGCTGTAATGGGCTGCCGCTCTTCCGGCTTGCTTTTGCTGCTCTTCGTCTAAATTCATTCTTATATCTTCTATTAGCCAATCTGCAAAGGTTGCCATCGTGTTGGCTTTCCTTTTTGCTTCACCAGTTAATTTGAGAGATTCGACCATTTCTCTACACTCAATTGACATGCAGCACAGCATAAGCAGTCGTCTCTTATTTTGACTATTCAAATATTTTATTGCCATTACTCTAGATCCCTGTCGCTTACTGTAAACAATTCAAGATGGAACTTTAATAGTTTTATACAAATTGATAATCCATCCATAAAGTCTTCCGGATCCACTAGAATATCTCTTTGCAAACTTTCAGAACGTGTGAGTTCTGCTTCTAATTGCTCTAATAGGCACACCACCCCGGCGATATGCCTATCGTCGTCCATTTGGGAGCGCTCTGACTCTAATATGCCAAGTAATGCTGCTCCCATCGCTTCTATTTCTATACGTAGTTTTGAGGTCTCCGCTGATAAATCTGCTGAGTCTGCCACATTAGAATCTCTATATTGCAGGCAGTAATTCGGTGGGAATTGTATGTCCTTAATTTGCCCCTTCATAGACTCTAATACATGAAACGACATACGAATAACCCAGTCAAAATGATTGTTTGTATATTCTTTTATCGCTGCTTTCACCATTGTTGTCAATCGTATTTTCATTCTTCCAGCTCCTTCACCAACCACTCTAAAAACTTAATGGATTTTCTCGCATCTTGAATTTCCTTATCCTTCTTGCCAAGTCGCATCAAATACTTAATGGCATTTCCTTTACACCAGCCGCGAAACTCTTCGGCAGTTAGTACCGCCCGAATCACGTCTACACTTTCAATGTCCAGTCCAGTCAATTTATAGTGCGGGGGACTGTTCACCATATCTATTACTTCGTTACTCAACACTTCCGCGTTTTTCTCAACACTTTCACTCATTGTATAACTCCTTCCTGTACTTAATCGCCTCTAATAAGGCATCCTGTCCTACTTCTTTTCGTTCAAGCGCTCGCATTACTTGTTCATCCATAGTATCTTTCGCTACGAGGTGATGAACGATAACCGGCTCTTGTTGCCCTTGGCGATGTAGCCTTGCGTTCGCCTGTTGGTACTGCTCAAGGCTCCACGTGAGTCCGTACCATACGATGATATGTCCGCCAGCTTGTAGATTCAGTCCATACCCTGCGCTTGCTGGGTGCGCTAATAACATTTGTATATTACCCCGATTCCATTCTTCTACATCTGCGTCCGTCTTTAGTTCTACAGATTTAGGGAATGCTTCCTTAATTGACTCCAAATCGTGTTTAAAGTTGTAAAATACAAGGATTGGTTTCCCCTCGTTCACCTCAACCAGCTCTTTCAATCGTTCAATCTTTTGACGATGTATCACGATGGCCTCGCCGTCTTCGTTGTAGATAGCACCGTTCGCCATTTGTAGTAGCTTATTCGCTACCGCTGCCGCATTGAGTGCGCTTATCTCCTCATCGACTAAGGTTAGAATGTGCGTTCTCTCCATTTCACGGTATAGCTCTCGTTCTTTGTTGGTGAGGTCGATCATGATTACATTATCTATCCGACCAGGTAGGTTCAAATAATCCTTAGCTTTTAGGCTCATACAGATGTCTTGTATCTTGCCGTATACCGTTTCGTCAGCGCCTTGTTGTAGGCGGTAACTATACACGATATGCCCGTTTGTCTTATCGGGTCTAAAATACCTTGTTCTGTATTCTGTAATAGTCTTACCTAACCGCTCTCCACCATCTAACAGGTACATCTGCGCCCATAGGTCCATGAGTGTATTCGGCGCTGGTGTGCCTGTGAGTATAACGATTCGTTTGAACAGAGGTCTCATCTTGCGCATTGCCTTGAATCGTTTTGCTTGCGGATTTTTAAATGATGAACTCTCATCTATTACCAGCATGTCAAAGGGGAACTGCTTCTTCTTAGTCAAATATTCATACAGCCATTGCACATTTTCACGATTCATAACATAGATATCAGCTTCACTTTCCAGCGCCTGTATTCGATCATTCGCACTGCCTAAGATTGATGCAACTCGTAGATGTTTCGTTTGGTTCCATTTCCTTGCCTCTTGCGCCCACGTCGACTCAGCGACCTTCTTAGGGGCAATGATTAGCACCTTTTGCACGTCGAAAGAATCGTACATAAGTTGTTCTATCGCGTATAATGTAGATATCGTCTTTCCGAGGCCCATATCTAGTAACAAGCCGTAGTGGGTATTGGCCATAACACGCTCAATGGCAACTCTCTGATACTCATGCGGGATGAAATTCATTGCACTTCATCTCCGCCAATACTAATAACTCTTGCGCCTCTACCTTAGTAGATACGAGTAATACCTTGGCACCTCTCTGCCTCAATCTTGCTATCTGGAAAGCTTGCGTGTGTGAAAGTCTACCCGTTTCCGATTTTAGTTCTACAAATACCACGTCCCCGCCTGGTAGTACAACAATACGATCCGGTACACCGTCATTTCCTGGGGAAACAAATTTCATATATATACACCCTAGTTTTTTTAGTTCTTGCCCAAGCCATCGTTCTAATTCTTTTTCCATCGTCTATTCTCACTCCTTCCAAATCGTCCTAAAAATAATCGGACACACCCGCAAACCATTGGTATCACTGGGCTCACCGGTTTAGCGTGTCCGACGTGTCCGATTTTCAGCCCATATATATATACGCGTATTTGCGTTTTTTACGTGTATATATATACTCCTATTTTTTATTTTTTTATTTATTATAAATAATTGGACACACCGGTTACAGCAACCCACAACTACAGTAGTACCAATACTTTACAGGTGTGTACGAGGGTGTGTCCGATCGTGTTTAGCGTGTCCGATTATTGCCTTATATCAACACTCACTCATGTATAGGGTTGTATGTTTATTCCTTCAAACATTTATACGTCCGTATAATCGGACACGCGGACACACCTCGTCATTCTCATTTACATTAGCGCAATGGCTCCTCACGAACAAACGCTCTTTGAGGACCGTATAGCTTTCCGAATCGTATCTTCCCAGTTCCATTCGTGTAGGGAACCCAACCTGGAATCGCTTGTAAAACGTCCATGATTTCACGGGCTTTAGCATTTAACAGATTCTTCCTATCCCCCTCTAACAGTTCGCACCATATCTCCAGAGGGCACACGCGTTCCCGCAATCGGAATCCACTGGCTTCGGTCTCGTCGTATTCACGAATATATTCACGCCTTTCATGGAGTTCGTAATTCTCCCAATCAGCAGGTAGTCGCATACTCAAATACTCTTCAATCAGCCCCATCAGCTCTCCGCCTTCCGTATGTGACATTTGCACACGCATCGCTTCTTCTGCAACGGCGCCCTCAAGCACTAAAGATTCACCTTCGGACCAATAATAGAACGCCTCCGACCATATTTGGTCGATTTCTTCGTCCGTAATATCCCACGAGTTCGCCGTCTTTCTATCCTTATCTCCAGTGATTGGCCAAAAACGACGGTTCCCTGTTCTGTCTTTTAAGAACATCAAGTTATTAGTTGACCCTGCGAAGACGCACTGGCGAGGATATTCTTCGGTGCGCCTGCCGTAAGGGGAACGGAAACGATCCGATGCACGGCTTATGAAAGCCTTAACGATTTCGTTTTCATTTTTAAACGTAGGCGCCAGCTCTCCTAACTCTATCACCCACGATCCCTGTATCTGTTCCATAGTGTCTTTAGTTTTAATGTCGACTAAGGAATTGTTGAACCATCCCTTGCCTAGCTTTTCTAAAATCAAAGACTTTCCCAGCCCTTGGGATCCATACAAAACAATAGCTGTATCGAACTTAATACCAGGGTGCATGACCCTAGCCACTGCGCCACATAACCATTTACGTGTAGCTGCTCGAACGTAGGCAGTATTTTCTGCACCTAGGTATTTAATAAATAGCTCATCAATCCGGCACTCACCATCCCATTTGACACTGTGAAGGTAATCACGTACTGGATGAAATTTATTATCTTGCGTGACTTCTTGCAGTGCATCATCTATGATTCCTTTGCCTTTAATACGAAATTTCGTTGCGAAGTAATTCCGAAGACATGCGTCGTCGGTATCTGTCCAGTACAAAGAACTATTTTTCGTTCTCCACGGCAAATCCCCCAATACTGTCAAACGGTGCGCGAACTCATCTAACCCTACCTTTCCTTTGAGCTCTGGGTCACATTCTAGAATTAAAAGGCAATTATACACATCTGACTCTGGAATGCCTTGCTTGGTCCGCTTTAACTTCGATAAAAAATCTACATCTTCTTCCTCGATGTCGTCAAAGTCCATATCCTGCATCCGCTCTTTGTCGAGCAAAATAGCTGCGGCGCCGTCCTCGTTGGCAAATTCAATCATTGCTTTGTAGCTTGGCTGTTCTGTGATTTTGAGTGAGCCGTCCTTGTCTAGGTCTCCGAACTTATGGAGCCGTACTAAGTCGAAGGCGTTCACCAGCTTACCACCTACTGGGTCTGTCGCATGGTTCGAGTAGGCGAACATATCATTATCGTAAATCACTAAACCGCCTACCGTGCTACCAGCGGAATACGTGTATCGATCTTCCACTTGCGTAGGAGTGTATACATCCGGTAAGAACTTGGCGATGGCTTCCGTGATAGAGTAACATCGGCAGAACGCACCGAGGAGTCCTTTCTTCTCAAGCGGGTTTCCCTGCTTATGTGCATCCGATATTCTGACTGCGGACTCTTTTGTAGAGGTTGGCCAAAAGCTGGTGTCTCTCCAATCATGGTAGGTCGCAAGGTACGCATCCACACTAACGAGGTCGCCCTCACCATGTTGGTAAACGTATTCTGCATCTTTTGGACATGATGGCCAATACATAAGGCGCTCTGCTTGATGCGTGGAGCTATCGAACGTTTCGATACCAATATCGTCTGCCATGCGCCGTGATACCGCTTGGAACTCATCAGGCGACATCGCTCGATCCACAGGAACGATAATGCGGTAACGTGGGGTTTCTTTAGTGTGGCTATGGGTGGAGTACAGCACGTACTCCTTTCCCCCTAAGCACATATCAAGGTCAAATAGGAAGTCTTCTGATGGGCTATCGGCATCTAGTGTAATTAAATACCGTTCCTTCACGGCACCGCGAACACGGCGACCATTTTTGGGGATATAGCCCCCAACGAAACCGCCTACGTCCTTTTGCTTGCCCTGCGCCGACTTTGACATCTTCGCATATTCTGCCACGGTCTCATTCGTTACGGTTGGTGATTCTAATCTTTTGGCAAGATCTTGCCACTTCATCTTCTTCGATTTCCATTTGAGAGAAGTGCGACTATGGCCAATCGCAATGATTATGTTGTTATCCACTACGTCGCTCCTCCCATCGCAATATCGCGCATGTATGCGCCTGCTGTTAATTTCTTATCCTGCATCCAGGTAAGTACGGCTTGATTGACAGATTTGTCTTCGCACACGCCTTTATTACTTATAATCTTGGCTTGCGCTATTACTTTGAATCTTCCGTCTTCAGGTTTTACTTCAATGCAAGCCACTGGCTTATGGTTTTGGTAAACTCCAACAATCGCACATTCCGCACGTTTCACTCGTTTGATATACGTGCCAACACAGTTTTTGAGTTCGTGCCCTATTGCTATCATTTCATGCGTTGAGCCTACTGGTACGAAAGATAAGCCATTGCAGGTATCTTCCAACCTTTTATGTTGGTCTGTTTGCTGCACAGGAAGATTTTCATTTTTCTCGAAATCCAACATGTGCATCACAGTATCGTGCAAGTCTTTGAGCTGCACCTTGCTAGCCCATAAAAGTTTCTTCTTTTCTCGAGATAATTCGTAGTACATATTCGCCGTATCTCGCAAGTCGCCATAGCTCTTGGAGGATTTGAAGAATAGTAAAGCCTTTCGTTCCCCCCAGTTATGGCATAAGGTCCGCGTGAATTTCGTTAATGGGTCCCTTTCAGATTGAATGCGGGTTAGCGACCATAAGTGGAAGTCATCCGTTTTAGTTGTCTCCGTAATCCAATCGATGAGCGCTTTCTTATAGTCCATCGTCAGTAATAACATATCTACCGTATCGATCAGTTGGGCGTAAAGAAACGGTGACTCAGTCAATAATCTACGGACCCAGCGCACATTTGGTAATTGGTGACCGTGGATGAGTGCATCAATGAACGGCAAGCCCTTCGCAAGGTCTTTGTAAAACGCATTCACGTTGTTTTTCCCTTGGATAAAATGAGAAAAATAATCTCTGTACTGCGCCCTTAATTTTTGATTGATAGCCGGTCCGTCCGGCGCCACCATTTTCCATGCTAAGTTGTGTAGTAAGTTCACCAATGATCCATCTGGTTCTACCAATTGCACTCCCGATCGGAATGGCTTCACTTTATAACCCACTTTTTTAGATAACTTTTGAAAGAATGCATCTTTCAACACTTTACCAAACTCTTTGAACTTAGGTCTGTGCTCGTAGAGTCTACACGCTTCATGGGCCACTAGCCATTGAATTGGTAATGGATCTAAATGGAAGTCACCCACCTCGCACTCTAATTCATTGACGATATCTGACGCCGTCCGGCGCTTTTGTACTAAGAATACCTTGCGTTTTCTAAAATCGAAACGGACTACGTCTATTACACGCGGTTTTTGCCCAACCCTCATAATGAGATAATCCGAATCAACCACAATGTAGGAATACTCAAACTTCACATCGAGGATATGACCACGGTCAATGATAGATAGATCCATACTCGTTGGAACCGACTGCGTTCCGTACGCATCGGCGACGTACGATGTATTCATGTTGAGCAATTTACCGCAGTGCGGGCAGTAGAACTTATCCGCGTACGCAGGATCAGGCCCATATACCATCCCCCTATACTTAGTTGGCCATAAGCAGTTGAAGGACTGCCCGCAGTCCACATGGTAGTAGATTGCGGGCGAAGTATCACCGGCTTGTTGTCTCCGAATCACGTCGTAGAGTGTATCTACTTGTAATCTAAATAAGGTTTTCATAATCCACCTATAGTAAATCGTCTAAATCATCGTCCTCTTCTTCAATTTCCGGCTCAATTACTTCTGGTTCCACCACTTTAACTGGTTCTTCCTTTTTCTTTTTAGCCGATTTACGTTTTGGCTTTTCTTCTATGGGTTCTGCAGATTCTACTACGTTATCTTCTTCTACAGGTTCTGCAGCTTTCGCTATTCCGTTCATCACTTGTAAGGCGAGTGAGCAAGCTGCAATGCAACCTTCGCAGTAAGCGACCGCTTGTGTTTTACGTTCGCTATCTGGCGCTTCCTTTACCTTGTCATATAAACCTTCGATCGCTTGTTTTTGTTGTTCAATTTGCGCTTTGCTAATCATAATAAATTCCTCCTAATCTTTCATGTAGTACGGGTTCTCAAACCCAGCAGCATCTAATATAAGTCCCTCATTCCAAGGTTCTTTTTTACACATAATACTAATTACTTCATCTAGGCTACCTACTCCGATAGGAGCCTCGATGACTACTTCATCATGGATGTGCGCTACTATTTTGTACCCGGCTTTAGCAAGCCGTAGCATGGCAGATGCTAAGCAGTCTCTTGCGACCGCTTGCACGATGTTCTCCACTAGCTTACCGCCATACGTCTCGACCTTTCCCCAGGTGTTCTTGACCTGATCCATACCGTCATACTCAATCGACGGCGACCCAAACCGGTTCGTTCCCATTCTAGGTCTAGCGTAAGCAAGCCTACGACCGGATGGCAATTCAACAAACATAAAGCCCTTTGATTTAAAGAACTTTATTCCCTGCCGTATCTTGACCGGCTCACCAGTTTGCACGACATGTTTTGCCGCTCTATCTGCATCGTTCCAGAATCTGACGATGCGAGGGCTTGCACTGCGCCATGCGGAGATAATACCAGGTAATTCGTCTTCTGGAATCTCCCCCGTAGTGTCCATCGCTTTCATAGCGCCCACTCCACCACCGTAGCCCAAGGCAAGTTCAGCGACTTTGCCTTTCTGCCGTAAGTGACCGTTCTCGCCGTGCTTTTCAACCGGTACGTGAAACATGCTAGATGCAGATGCGCAGTAGATGTCACCACCACTTGCGAATACCTCTTGGCGCCATTTCTCCCCAGCGAGCCAAGCGATGACCCTCGCCTCGATTGCACTGAAATCGGCGACGATGAATCTGTGCCCATCTTCCGCGACGAGGGCGGTTCTTATTAGCTGCTTAATGACGTCACCGGGATTGCCGTAGAGAATGTCTAGCATTTCCACATCTCCAGCTTTCAACACCTCACGAGCCGTGTCGAGGTCTGATAGATAGTTCCTTGGCAGGTTCTGCAATTGCACAATGCGACCGGCCCAGCGACCACTGCGCATGGCTCCATAGAACTGTAGCATGCCGTGGATGCGACCGTCGGAGCACCGTGCGTTCTTCATCGCTTCGTACTTTTTAATTGATGAGTTGCCCAGCACTTGACGATTCTCTAACACCGTTCGCACGTCGCTAGGGATATCCTCTGCGAGCAGTGCATTGACATCTTCCTTACGTAGCGTTTCACATTCACGCCCAAGGCGCTCACTTAGCCAGTCTTTGAGTTGCATCGTACTGTTAGGGTTCTCTAGTCCAGTGATTAACTGCGACGACTTTGTGGCAGTCTCTACAAGCTCATCATTACAACTAAGCGCCGCTTCAATGAGCTCTATATCGACCTTTACCCCTCGCCAGTTTATTTCCTGGTCAAGTAGCCAGTATTCTTGTTCTATCGCCGGCGGTTTAAGCGATAGGAGCTTGCGCCGTATGGTCTGTTCTACCACCACATCTTGCCGGCAATACTCGATGAAGTCTGCCCACTTATCGGGTGCATCGCTAGGCATGTTGCGCGTTCTAGCATCGTCATCAGTAGGCGTTCTAGGTATTGAAAAGAACTTAATAAGTCGCTTCCCCTTGCTATCCTTTTCAACTGGTAACTTGAGCGCTTTAGCTACGTTATCAAGCCCTGCGGGCAAACTACAGTATAGGGCAAGCACCGATGTGCACTCCCAATTCCTGTAATCCGCATCAGGGTAGTATTTCTTGAGACACAGCATTTCAAAGGCTGCATTGAACGCTGTTTTAGTAACTTCTGGATTGTACAAAGCAGCAACCACCTTGTCCGGTAATTGCTGCCTTGTCATATCAACGACCTCAACGGGCTCGCCATCGAATGAGTAGGCAAATAGGAGTATTTCAAATGAATCGTCATCGACGTATCGTTGTGCCCCATATTTGATAGGGCATTCACTATACGTCTCCAAGTCGATACTCAACTCCATAGCTACCTCCTACTTAAATAATGTCGTCCTCGTCTAGGTCGTCTCCTAGATCGTCGTCAAAATCGTTAGCATTGACGGTCATTCCGCCAAGTCGAGGACCGTCTTTCACTTTGCGAAGCCCATTAAGACCGAACCCTACACCCTTCTTGCCGTTCACATTGTAAACGAATACGCCAATGTGTGCCTGTACGAATACACCGCTGTAAATTTCCTCCTCGATGTCAAAGGGGTCCATTTTCACTTTGTCGCGTGTATAGCACACGGGCTGTTTATCAGCGTTTACGTTAATGAAGAACTTACCTTCGTACGTTTCCGGTTGATCTGCAACCGCTGCATCGGTGTCGCCGTCACGTAAGTTCAACTTGATGAATTGCGTTTTGCCTTCCATTTTAGCGATTGCCTTAGGGTCAGATTTCAATTCTGCGATAGAGGCTTCTAAACGCTTAATAGTCTTTGTGTCGCTCTTATCAATGATAATTTGAGCACTATAACGTTCTTTTCCTTCTAAGCTCTTCTTAGGTTCTGCGATGTTTGCATAAGATAATCTCACAATTCCTGTAGATACTTTTGCCATTGTTGTAATCTCCTTTAATCTAAATCATCGTCGAAGTCATCGACATTAACTGCGTTATTAGTAATTGCTGGACGTTTGTCCGATTCCGGTACTAATGTTGGTTTCCCTGGTGGCTTTTCAATAAACGCCTCAAGGTGTTCTGCTACACCTTTCTTACCCAGTACTTTTTGAAGGGCCGTAATGCCCTCTAATTCCTTAGGTTTGAAGATATCTTCTTCCCTGTACCCATTAGCAAGGAGCACTTTCGCCGCTTCTTCGGGGTCAACAATCGTACGGCGCGATGTCCCTTCCACGAGTTTATAGCCTTTCCATTCCTTCTCGCCACTTACCGCTTTATCATAGGCATAATCGTATACGCCCTTGATCCACTTGGTGATGAGGTCCTTCATACCGATAAGATCTGCTACCTCATCATCGGTGAGTAGCTGGTTTATTTTTCCGCCATGTTTGTAGAACGGTGCAAGGCATGCATCCGCTAGCGCTCTGCATTGGTGTCGAGCCTTGCAAAAGTTGCAGTAATCACACGGCGTACAGTCGCCACTACCTTCCCATGCTGCCTGTGCTTTAGGGATAATCTCATCACCCCAAGCAAGAAGCTCTTCGATAGTAATTTCTTCCGTGGACACGCTATCGAGCCGTGGCTGTACGATTGTCATTCGTACTGTGTGGATGTCGTATAAAAGTTCAAACGTATCGTAAGCACCTAAAGCGTAGAGTCGCATCTGCGTATTGCCTACGGCGCTTACTGGCACGCCTTTACCGAACTTTAAATCGATAACCTCTAATACTCCGTCGGATACGATGACCATATCACCAGTTCCAAACCCTTCCGGCACCCAGCGGGAAAAGTCTAAGCGAGCCTCTATGAGTATCTCTGCATCGACGGAACGGGCTCTTGCCTCGTTCACTTTCTCTTCGCAAATATCGACATACTTGCCGACCGCCTCTACCATTTCGTTATTATGATTACCATCAGCTGGCGCCTTTGCACTTTCTAATTTGTGGCGAAGAATTGACTCTGCCAAATCGTGCGCCTGTGTACCTTCGGCAGCATAGGGAGACTGCTCATCAGGGAACTGCGCTTCTAGTCTTGCGCTAGGCGAGCATACTAGCCACCTAGCGCTACTGGATGCCCCTAGTAGGGCATGTTTCTTAGGCACGAGATTTCACCCAGTCCATAATTGCCAAACGTTGGCCACCGTTGGCGTTTGATACCTTATCTAGCTTAATACTACCTAGGAACTCTTTTAAGGCTTGCTTATCTTCTTTCGTAACGCAGGCATCTTTAACTGCTGCACGCACTTCTTCTACGCTAGGAACATCAACCGCCAACTCTTCTTGCTTAGGTTCTTCTTTTACCGCTTCAGCTTTGGCCTCTTCCTTAGGTTCTTCTACTTTAGGCTCTGCCTTTTTAGCGGCCTTAGGCTTATCGGCTTTCGCTTCCGGATATACCTTGCCCATAGGCTCTCCTACTACCTTTTCATAAACTGCTGTTAATTCTTTCGTTAAATCTGCTGCATCGTTAACTGTAATTTTTAATTCGATCATGATGTTCTTTCCTTTCGGTTTAATAATGTGGTATACTTTATTTGACAATTTTTGGATTGAGCCTTTCGGTGTTAGCTGCGCCGAGGGCTCTTTTTTATTGCCCGTTTCCGGGTTACAATCCTGCAATGCTCTCACCTCCTTTAAATGTGCTTGAGGATCATGCGGATTTCTTGGCCAACTAGTAGTCGGTCTTTAAAAGTATCTTGGCTACGGAAGTCATCCATATAGACCTCTAGCATTTCACGGTAGATTTCTCCTTTGAATGTAACAGGATTTTCTACATCTTCACGGTACGGTTTAAGAATTTCTACATCTTTGCCGTAGTCATAATCAATGAACCCCTTTACTTTCAATTTCCGCTTCATATTGCGGACCTTATCATTGGACCACTCTAATAGGTCCATCACTTCTTCATTAGTCACTCCACCAAATTCCTTGTAGATGTTGTATAGTTTTTCTTGCTCTGTCATATATCGTTTCTCCTTTTCTGCTTAGTATTCAAAAGGGTCATTCTTTCACCGCCCTAATCTTGAGTGTCATTCCAGGATGGATGATGCCGTTATGAAGGTTATTCTTTCGAATAATTTCGGATACAGTTTGTCGTACGTCTTCCGTTTCACCTACGGCATCCTTGGCGATATTCCAAAGGGTATCCCCTTGCTCTACGACAACCTCGCGTTCCTCGTACTCTACAACATTACTAGGAAAGGCTGCCCTGAATAGTGTAACTGCAAGGACTGGCACTAGTGCCACTGCCGCCACGCGGTCCCAGTAGATAACGTATTTAGTTTTCTTCGTACGGGTCTTCATAATTGTCCATCTCCCTTAAATAGTAATCTACTGCTTCGCAATATTCTTCGTATTCGTCATCATCCAAACGTTTAGAAAGCGCCCCTAATATGGCCTGTAAAACGTTATATGCACTATCTGACTTGATCCGATTTACGAGATAGTATTTTTTAAATTTTTGTATTTCAACCTCAAACTCATTTAATAAGTCGTTAGTCGATTTGCCCTCATAGGCCTCATATAAAGCAGTGGTTGAATAGATAAGCTGAGTTTTTTCATCCCAAATACCTTTATAGATGGAGTCATAATACTCTTCTTTGCAGGCATCAAACTCTCCTGTACTTAACTCCATTGATAAGTTACGCAAGGCGATATGAGCCTCTCTTGATGCATTTGCATAGGCCACTATATCTCGGCCACCATTGCTACGCATTTGTTTTATATTTTGTTGGAAGTCTTCTAATAAGACCTCTTTTGCATTTTCCCAAAAGCCCATAATTCCTCCTTATCTGCCCAACCACAACAGGATGAGCACCATAACTAATAGTGCCAGCACTGTAGCACCTACCGTGAATATCGTTGAAAGTTGGAACGCTTCACCGCTGACGTGTTCCCACTCCTTGCGCTGGCGTTTCTGTTCGTTCAGCTTGCGTCGTAAGGACTGCCAATCTTCCTCGCCGTCCAAAATTTCTGCCTGCTTGCGTTTTTCTTCTGCAAGTGCTCGTTGCACTGCATACAGGTCTTCGCTTACGTGCATCACCTCTCGGCGACGTTCTTCTTCTTTGGCGTGCTTTTGTAGAATGTTCTGAAGTTCAGGGTCTACAATAGCAGAGCCCTTGTAACGCTTAGATGCGTTCTTGTGTTTTCTTGCCATTAGCTCTCCTTTACTCAAATACTTTTTTCAATATGAACATGGTGATTCCAGTAGCCATTCCAATTTGAATACACACCCACATCATAATTAAAGTCTCTTTTATAGATGATTTTAAATTGTGGATTCTAACTTTTGTTTTCTCAGTCATAGGTTTTACCTCACTCCTACTCGCATTTGGCACTTATTCCTAAGCCACTCGTTGAGCGACTCTAAATGCACTAAACTCTTACCTTTTTTTGCGCCTATCTTCATGCTTGGGAAGTCGTATTCCTCGGACCATGCTTGCATTTGGTCATAGGAGACTGATGCAAGGTCTGCCGCTTCCTGTAATGTGATGCATATTTTGTTCATCCTTTTACCCCCGGCTTATGTTGAAAGTATGATCTAGCCCCTAAATATAAATTTAAGAGGATTTGTGCTGCACACAACTTCAAAAATGCTGGGGAGTCCCATGGCGTTATAACCGCCAATAGTGTGAATAAGACCCACGCGATATCTTGAATATAGTCCCAATATGGAGATATCAAGACATATATAGGCGCGCTTTTATTTTTTCCCGTATCCATACCTACCTCCTACAGCTCATCTTCCCGAGGTTCCTTGCCGAAGTTGCCAAGTTTGTACAGTAATTGAGCTACAACCATAGCCACAATATACTGCTCCAAGTGTTTTGGCGTTTCTGTAACAACCGCTAGCGCGTAGCTTAGTTCAGCAGCGTCAATGGATTTAATGTATAGGTCTTGCAAATACTCATTTTGCTTTGGTGTTAAATCTGGTAACATTAATGATTCCTCCTTACATATAGGTCATAAAAGAACATTTGCCCTATCGGTGTGATAAGCGGTGTGTACTGTATTTTAGTACCGTAGTACATTTCGATTGGTGTTTCTTTCACGGTAATCAACTTCGCATCCCGGCTACGCTTTGTAGGCAGGTTTCGTGAAATGCCGTAATCGATTAGGAAACCATCTTCACGAAGTTTTTGGAACAGATTGTTCCGTCCGATTGAATAGCCTGCACGTGTGAAAGCGCTTGCCATGTCTCCTACCATCACTGGTACGGGGGATACTACCTCTTCTAGCCGTACATGTTCTGTCTTCGGACTAACATTTAGGAACGCATCCAAGTCTTTTTGCATTTTAGCCTCTACCGCATCGATTAATGAGTATAGATTGCCCTTAGTTCGTTTGAAGCCGAAAGCTTCATCTCGTGTTTGTGTGTTCATGTTCATGGTTGTGGTTACCTCCTTTTAGCACGGTTAAACCGTAAGTTTAGGCAAAAAAATAATATCGTTATAGCTGATATTAAAGCTACTTTCTATTTTTTTTATTTGCGGGACCGAAGGATACGACTTATGTCGCTCCCAGTTTCTCCATGTATCTACAGATACACCCACCATTTTTGCGGCCTCTTCTTGGGTCATATTCTTTAACCCCCGCAATGATTTTAATGTGTGCATAAAATGCTCACCTCCTGTTCTACGCTCTTATTTTATTACGGTTTATCCGTTATGTCAAGTTCTATGTTTTAATTTTTTATGTTTTTTCCGTAAAAAAATAACATTCCTATTGAGTTTTTTACGGATATATCGTATTATTAGCATATAGGTATAATTGCTACAAGGAGATATTATTATGAGTGGCTTAGGAAATAAAGAGATAATGGCAAATAACATCAAAAGATATATGGAGATGTGTGGTGTCGATCGAAATACAATCTGCGATAAGTTAGATATTAAATACACAACCTTCTCCGATTGGGTTAACGCTAAAACATATCCTAGAATCGACAAAATAGAAAAGTTAGCCGAGTTTTTCGGAGTCACAAAAGCCGACTTAGTTGAGCAGCATGACTCATCCCTAAGTAAAAATGCGCCAAAATCAAAAATCTTATTGCGTGCGCAAAGCGAACTTCCAGAAGAAGAGCTAGAGATAATAGAACGAATGGCGTTGTCACTTCTAGAAAAGTTTAACAAGGAGATTAAATAATGCCGTTTCCTGATTATGAAAGAGTTCGTAACATCGTTAAGACTGTATTGACAGACTACAATATCACGTCATTCCCGATTGACCCAAAAGAGCTTTTACAAAGGTCTGGTGTAATCTGCCTATCCTATTCGGAAATTAATCAGTCTCCTGAATTTAAAGAAGGTCTCTCCATTCTGCGCAAACGTAATGCGGATGCCGCATCTATCAAGAGCGGATCGCAGTATATGGTATGGTACGACGACAAAGTCCCTTACGAAGACCGTATTCGCTTTAGTCTCGCCCACGAACTTGGCCATATTAAACTAGGACATTTAGATGACAGGCCCAATGGGTGGTTTACAAGATATAAAACCGTAGATAGTAAAGATCCCTTGGAAAAAGAGTCTGATGCATTTGCGGCAGAATTATTAGCGCCTACAGCCTTGGCGTATTTGACCGGCCTTGACGTGCACGATATCCAAAGTACATTCCAAGTTTCATTTTCTTGCGCTAATATCGTTGCTAAAAACGCTTCTACTTTAAAGTTCGATAACTCTACACAAAATCTAAACTTTTATACGCAGCATTTTTATGACTTTCTAAACTCCAGATATTGCCAACACTGCTATTCCCACTACGTTGCTTCCGAAAAAAAGTATTGCCCGTTTTGTGGCGCAAAAAACACTACGTGGGCAAATTTTAATACTATGGTTTTTAACTTTACAAGATTTGAGAATAATGGAGAGATCCCAATTATGAAATATAAAGAATATAGTACAGATTTAGACGGGAATCTTTTAGAATGCCCTCGATGCAATAGCACAGATTTAAAAGCAAGCTGGAATTATTGCCCTATATGTTCCTTGCCAACAAGCAATAGCTGCACCCACTGTGGAAAATCTTTGCCTGCACACTATAGATTCTGTCCTTCTTGCGGTGTGGAGAGCCGATATTTTGCCGACGATGCCATTCGGCATTGGCGAGAAGAAGCTGCTGAAGCAGATATTCTGTCAGGCATATTTTAGTCATACCCACAGAAAGAAGCACACACCACAACCACTTCTATTATCTTATTTAAATAAGGAGGACGTATGAAACAACTTATTGCAGCAGCTCTACTTGGGGTATCATTATTAGTCACAGCTGGATGTGGAAACTCCCACAAACCTGGAGTCGAAACAGTAGTCACTGCGCAAGCAAACACACCCGTATCCACAATTCAGAAATCAATCGCAACAACAATCGACAAATCTAAGTATTCCAATGACCTTATTATCCTTAATAAAATCGAAGTAAATGAACTTGACGGCGGTTACAACGTCAATATTTGGGGCTTAATGAATGACAAGGAGAAATGGGACGAAAGGCTTGCTATTGATACGATTAAGCTCTATGCCATCCCTGCTTACGCAGGCGCCTTTAATAGTGGCGAAAATATCGTACGCGTATCATTCCTTGTGCAAGCACACGCAAAAGCAAATGATGCCAATTCCCCACTCATAAAGGTCTACCAAACCGAGTTGCGAGCGAATGAAGCTAAACAGTTTGACTGGACGAAAGAAGACTCTATCAATTCTGATAAATTAAACGCTAATGCTTTCATTCATAAGGCTTTCAGAAAATAAAAAAACTCCCCTACTCCACGGTGATAAAGTAAGGGAGAGCCCTATATATAATGCGTATCTACACGAATTTGTTGAGGTCAACAAATTGAGGATAAATCAAATTTTAAAATTAAATAGAAAAATACCTCCCCAACACCCTTTGGAGAGGTATTCCCCCCTGCACGCTATACAAGGAGTCATTCTTATATTATGTATATAGTATATCATCTTTTAGGCGTGCTGTCTACACATGAAAGGTGATTATTTTTAATGCCTTTTTTCACTTCTTTTTGCTTGACTTTATACCGTATATACGGAGAACCACGTCAAGAACAATAAATAAAGAAGCCCCCACACTACTACTGTAATGTGGGGGAACAGTACACACAATAGGAGCATGTACCACAACCAATACTATTATAGCATGCTCCTCCGTATTTTACCACGAAAGGAGCTATTTTTATGGCTAAACGAAAAGACGGGCGGTATAAAGTATCGACAACAATAAACGGCAAGCGCCACTATTTCTACGGCAGTACCAAGAAGGCTGCCACAAAGGCAATGGAAGAACACATCAACAAGCTCACCTGTGCAATCAATTACACCGCAGGGCTTACCCTTTACCAATGGTCCGAGGAATGGCTCCGCATCAAGGAGTCAACAGTCGCTGCCTCTACATTAGCTAGCTATAAGTATGTTATCAAAACCTACATACTACCCTATTTAGGCAACATGCATCTCGATACTATTACTACCCTCAATGTGAGGGCCCTACTGCGCACCTTAACAGATAAGTCTGCACGTACGCAATCCTACACCATCACGGTTTTAAGGATGATGTTAAAACTCGCCGTTGAGGAAGAACTCATCTCTAAAAACGTGGCAGACTTTGTGAAGAAGCCAAAGGCGCAGAAGGTGCGGGAAATGATCACTCTATCTAAAGCACAAGTCGACCAATTCTTAGATGTTATTTCCGATGCAGAGCTACATACGATATTCCGTGTAGCATTCACGAGTGGATTACGCAGATCCGAACTGCTAGGGCTTAGATGGTCCGATGTGGATTTTAAAGCCGGCACTATCTCAGTCAATCAAACTGTACTCAACATCGAAGATAAGACAACAGTTGTGGCGAGTACCAAGAACAAGTCATCGAAACGCACCATCTCCATGGATCCTGCCACTATGGCAGAACTCAAACAGCATAGAGTGAATGTGAGTAAGCGAAGATTACAAACCTTGCACTGGGAAGACCACAACCTTGTGTTTCCTGGCAAACGAGGTGGCGCACGGAATCCCCAAAAGGTGAGCAAGCACTGTCGTAGGTTCGCCAAGGCAATCGGAGTCGAAGGATTCTCGATGCACGGCACACGTCATACGCACGCCACCCTATTAATTGAAGCGGGGGTGAATTTTAAAGTGATCCAAATACGGTTGGGTCATTCGTCCTATCAAATGACGATGGATATATATTCACATCTCACCCCTGTCATGGAAGCAGACGTAAAAGAAAAACTTGCTGCCATATTTTGATTTGTGCAATCGGCGATTTTGACCCCAGCTTGACCCCACTTTATTTGAAAATATAGTAAATTATAGGGAATTATCAGAAGTGCAAACCGCATGAAATAGCGGTTTTAAGCCATTTTTCCATTCTCAATATAAAGACTCTTAATCAGAGGGTCCAGGGTTCGAACCACTGGTGTTCCACCACACCTAGAACCGCCCAACTGTGCGGTTCTTTTGTTTTATAAAACCATAATAGATTGATGTAACTTTTTCAAGTTGACATCTTTTTGACATCAGTTTGACATCACTTTATTTTTTCTAAACTTGATTAATTGAAAAATACACGCAGTTCACGGAGTAACCCCATGTTTAAATTTTTTCTATCTACCCTTATCTCTTTCATCGATACTGTATTTATGTTATTCGAATCTATCGGCATTTTTGCTTTTTCTTTAATTCTGTTCATTATTGTTCTCATCATACTTGGATATTTCTTGCTCGCTCTATTTAATTAATTTATTGTGTACATCGTCCTATTCTTTATTCCACTCAATCTGTACCAGAAACACAATCATTCTTATACTAATTCTATACTATAAAGGACTGCAGTAAAACGTATTTCTACATTTTACCACAGTCCTTTTTGTATTATAACAGCAATGCCCCTACAACACCACCTACTAGCAAGGTAATGTCATAAAATATAAATGTGGGCACGCAAGTATCCCATATATGATTGTGTTGTCCATCTGCATTAAGCCCCGATGTAGGTCCCAATGTAGAA
>QWCZ01000187.1_pt1 | contig 38277 bp, 63 predicted proteins | sample 1972651 | NCBI WGS metagenome assembly QWCZ01 (sample SAMN09866695, study PRJNA288562) | Human oral metagenome isolate pre1_saliva, whole genome shotgun sequencing... | isolation source: mouth | host: Homo sapiens | place: USA: California
ATTGTTCAAGTTTCCGTCCCCGCAGTGGGGAGTAATTCTAAAGAATATCAAGCAAAAGGTCTTACAAGATTTGCATGCGTTTCCGTCCCCGCAATGGGGGGGGGTAATTCTAAAGATAAGAAGTGCAAGGAGAAAGGTATCAGTATTGCGTTTCCGTCCCCGCAATGGGGTGGTAATTAAAAGATTAAAAAGGAGCTGATTAATGTTGTATGAGCAAGTTTCCGTCCCCGCAATGGGGTGTAATTCTAAAGTGGATGGTCTACAACGGATGCGACATGTTTCCGTCCCCACGACGGGGAAGTAATTCTAAAAAAGCAGTGAGCCGTGACATGAGCCAAGTGAACTCCTCGTTTCCGTCCCCGTAATGGGGAAGTAATTCTAAAGGATATTCACGTACCAGACGGATATTACCTAGATAAGTTTCAGTCCCCGCAATGGGGAAGACACTCTAAAGTGTTAGAAGACCAAAAGACTTATCAGCGAATGCAGTTTCAGTCCCCACAATAGGGTTTCAGTCCCCGCAATAGGGTTTCCGTCCCCGCAATAGGGTTTCAGTCCCCGAAATGGGGAGTAATTCTAAAGAAAAAAATGGAAAATAAATATGTTTTTATTTTAGGGTTTCCGTCCCCGCAATGGGGAGTAATTCTAAAGAGTAAAAAGGGGGGGTAATTCTAAAGATAAGAAGTGCAAGGAGAAAGGTATCAGTATTGCGTTTCCGTCCCCGCAATGGGGTGGTAATTAAAAGAGTAAAAAGGAGCTGATTAATGTTGTATGAGCAAGTTTCCGTCCCCGCAATGGGGAAGCAATTTTAAAGACCTATAAAGTAGCCAAAGGAAAATTAGTATTATGGTTTCCGTCCCCGCAATGGGGGCGTAAGTCTAAAGAGCAAACCCAATCAAGCTAGCCGAAGAACGTACAAAGTTTCAGTCCCCGCAATGGGGAGGTAATTCTAAAGGAAAGGTATCAGCATTGCCAAACTTGAACGAGCGTTTCCGTCCCCGCAATGGGGAGATAATTCTAAAGTGGATGGTCTACAACGGATGCGACATGTTTCCGTCCCCACGATGGGGAAGTAATTCTAAAAAAGCAGTGAGCCGTGACATGAGCCAAGTGAACTACTCGTTTCCGTCCCCGTAATGGGGTGTATAAGAATCAGAAAAAACTATTTAATTTGATTATAGGCTTGGATACGCTTATAAGTCAATGAATACTTTCAGCGAAAAGAAGAGGAGTGAGGGATGAATTTGTATGAAAACATTAAGAAGAGATGTAAGGCGAAAGGTATCAGCATTGCCAAATTAGAGCGAGATACCAAACTTTCAGTAGGGAGTATATCCCACTGGAGAACCTCGGATCCAAAAGTTAGTAACGTAAAGGCAGTAGCAGATTACCTTGGCTGCACTATTGATGAGTTGCTGTAAGGAGGGGTAAATCATGTTATCTGATTTAACAGCGAAACAAAACGAAGAATTAAGAAAAATGCATGTGAGTTTAATGGACTGCGTGGAAGAAAATAAAAAGTTAGCTGACAGGGGAAATACATTTGCAGGTAAATTAGCATTGTATCAATTTGCTCAAGCACAAGCATATTTAGAGTTAGGGGACTTTGAATGTGATCCAAGATTCCCCGAGTATGTAGGAGGAGGAATATGAACAACAAATTAATTAAGTATGAAGAAAGAATAACAGTACAAGGCTTCACATTCCATAAGGACTGGTGGGGCGAGTTCTCCCCTACTGGTGAATTAGTGAAGGTGTATGCCTATCCATTTACCCATATTAACAATTGGGATTGGACGTACAGCTGGTGTACTTGCAGGGTATTCCTCCCATATGCTGATGGGTTTGTTGGTGTTTGGAGTCATATTGATAATGTCCCTGATAAGGTGGCATGGGCATTTTGGGATCTAGCAGAACAAGAGATGTTAGACCAAAGAGAATATTTGGAAAAGGAGTATATAAATGGATAGAGGAGAATTTGCTGCAAGTCTTAGCGATGAGCAACTTGAATTTATTAAAATGATGCGTGACGATGCGTTAGAAGAAGCTAAGATGTATATGGACACCTATAAAGAACATGGAATCAATATTTTTTTTGAATTTTTAACAAGAAATATTGCAGTTGCTGAAAGATTTCATTTTTTACTAAACGAACCTGTGCCTGATGCTTATATTAAGATTTACACAGATTATGTAAATATATGTAAATAAAGAAAAGAGGGAGAAAGTGCCAAGAAGAAACAAGAATGCTAGGGTGCGCAAACAAAAGCCGTACCACATTCTAGCTAAGCATAAACAAAAACTAGAAGTAGAAAAGAAAGTGGAACAACAGCTGGCTTATATCCAACGCAAAACGGATGAATATGATCGTAAGAGTAAGGAACGATTGCGACAGGTTGAGGAAATGATTCAAGCGACACATGAGAAAAGCAAGCTAATTGCACAAATCTTAATTGCAAGTTGTGTGGTCGGATTGATAGTAATGAGTTTATTTATTTTGTGGTTAGGGAGGTAAATATGGCTAAGGAATTGGCAAAATTAATCGGAGGATTACTTACAACATTATTGCTTGGTGCGGCAGTGCTGGCAGGATTTGTTTACGTGGTAGCGCAAGTAGTTAAATTTGTATTCTTTTAAGGAGGATATATGAAGATAACACCAGCACTTATTGCTGACATCATGGGTGTATCACCTCAATTCGTTCGGTGCGGATTACGTGCTAACAAATGGGAATGGGGTGATGCTGTGCAGATGCACGGCAGAGCATATACATATTACATTTACTGGCATAAGTTCAAGGAATGGTGGGGAGTAGATGAAAAAGTTAAAGAACTCGACCAAAGACTCCAATACTTATAAGAAGATATGTAAGGTTTGCGATGAAAAGAATAAAAGAACACGGGCATATGTACGATGTGCAATGCATCAAGGAACAATCTGCATGGAGCACTGTGAAACGTGTTGTTATAGATACACATCAAGAGGCAGCACACATTGCACTTATAAAGAAGGAGGAAATAATGCAACAGAAACATCAACATCTAAACCTTAGATGGGATAGGATTATTGGGGCGATTCTGATCGTACTAGTACTTATCTTAGGAGCAGTACAAGCATTTAGCGAGAATGAGACAGAGGTAAAAGAGACTCGAACAATCACTGTTATGTATCGAGTTAAGGAAGGCGATACACTATGGTCGATAGTAAAAGACTTAATGGGAGAAGAGGTAAATGCCCAACAAGTTATATATCAAATACAACAAGATAATAACATCGGAAATACATTGCCAGCTGGGCGAGTAATTAATATTAGAATGCCGAAGAAATGAGCGACTTACTTATTGAGCTTCATGAACTTAGAAAGGGAATGAATCTGGCGTTACGAGTAGCCAAGGAACGAGGAATGGACTTGGCAGAAAAAGAGGCTACATACAAAGTAGCCAAAGCAAAATTAGTATTATGTGAAAGAGAAAAGAAAACACCAGTATCAGTCATTAATGATATCGTGCTAGGCGATCATATCATTAGTGAACTACGGAAAGAAAGAGATATTGCAAAAGTGCTATATATTAACGCACAAGAGGCAATCAATGTAAGAAAGCTGGAACTACGTATAGTAGAAGCGCAGCTGGGAAGGGAATGGAATGCGACAACGTAAGGGTTTACAAGCAAGAACACCATTGAAGCGGTACACACCATTAGCCAAACGAGGGCAGAAAGGGCGTGAGTATGAAAAAGAATTGAATCGGATGCGGAAAGAGGTACGTAAAAGAGATGAAGATAGGTGCATACTATGCATGCAACCGTATCAAGAAATTCACCATATCGTGCCAAGGTCAGCAGGTGGCACAAATGATTTAGACAATCTATGTTGTTTGTGTTGGAAATGCCACCACACCAGGGCGCATGGATCCAATGCAAAAGAAATTCAAAAAATCTTGCAACAGTTAATTAGGCAAAAAAAATAGAGCACACGCATGTGCTCTATCGGCTTGCAGACATAGGTCATACAAAACCACTCACATATAGTATACCATATGTCTGCAAAAACATCTATAAATAGCGGTATTAAGCCGTTATTTATAACTTGATAGTATATATTATTAAGTCAGACATAAGGAAATATTATGCGTAAGAGAAAGACCATCACAACAAGAAATATGAAATTCACATGGGATTATCTTACGGGTAGATCCTACGTAAAAGGAAAGGGTAGGAGAAAAAAAGAAAACGTAACCCCAGAGGCAATAAAAAAATATAATGCCAAAAGGGCCGAGGTAAAATTATGTGCCTTGATAGATACAAACTTCGTACCAATGGACTGGTATTTGACATTTACTTTTAAAGAAAAGGTAACATTTGAAGATGCTAGGCACTGCATGCAGAACATGATAAAGAGAATGCAGCGACTCTACAAGAAGAATGGTGAAACACTTAAATATATCTATGTGGTAGAAGGTGTGAATAGAATACACTTTCACATGTTAATCAATAATGCATTTCCGATCACAACAGAAATGATAGAGGCATTATGGTCACATGGCTATGTAGACATGAGGGTTTACCATGGTAAGGCAGAAGATGCCACGGCGTTGGCATCATATCTATTGAAAGAAACGAAAACAGAGAATCAGGAAAAACTAGAAGTATTCAAAAGAAGGTGGTACGCAAGTACGAACTTAGAGAAACCAAAAGAAAGTACAAAAACTTTGGCATCGAATCGGTGGCGTGATGACATTCACCTACCAGATGGATATTACCTTGACAAGGATAGCCTAATTGAGGGAGTAAACCTAGAGGGATATCCATACAGATTTTATAAATTAATTAAACTGGATACCAGGAGGCATAGATGGAAAACGTGAATCACGTAACAGTGGCAGGGCATTTGGTAAAAAGTGCTGAAGTGCGTTATACAAGTACAGGCAAAGCAGTGGCATATTTTGTAGTTGCTGCAAACAAGAAAATATCTGAAGAGAAACAAATCGTATCTTACATTCCAGTGAACGCATGGAATCAAGCAGAAGAACTTGGAGCATTAGTAAAAGGTGATGCGGTGGTAGTAACTGGAGAACTTCGTACAGGATCATACGAAAAAAACGGAAAAACTATTTACACATGGCATGTGCAAGCATCCAATGTAATGGTTGCACCATGTGTAAACAACAAAGGCAATGGAAGCGGAAATTATGATGCATTCACAGATGAAATTCCATATTAAGGGGTAATCTATGGGGAGAAAAAAAGAATACAAGAAGGCGAAAACATGCATTCACAGTTACGGGATGAATGATAAAGGAATCGTACGAACAACGATGGAATGCCCACACCATATCCATAATGTTATGGTAGGCAGAATGCATGTTGTGTTGGCCAATAAATGTGATACATGTAAAAGTTACCAAAAACGAAAGGAGAAATGAGATGATTATTCGTAAAATCTCGGTATTCGATGGAGTACAGAAATTCGAATACGTGAAAGAAATTGATACAGGTGGAAAGTGTGGATATTCAATGACAGTACGGGAAGATGGACGTGAGTCATTTTATAATGCCTGGAACGACCTTCAAAAAATCGTTGATGGCCACACTACAAATGTAAAAGATATTCCAGTATTTAATGGCACAACAGTAATTTTAAAACAAATTGGTATCAAATATTTAGAATCGAATGTCCAGGGTAAAATCATGCATATTCCTTCCCATATTAAAGCTAATGGATTGGTAGGAACGAAACAAACAACATTGAAATTTGAAACGGGATGGATTGCGCTGAATGGAAAAGAAGTTATACTTGTAGAAATAATGATAAAGGAAGCGGCTTTATTCATTCAAGGCCGTAGGGCACAAGAACAGTTATTTGAAGATGTACAGTAGGTGGCACAATGAAGGATAAAAACAAGGACGGATTGAAACCTTGCCCATTTTGCAACAATAAGGGAGTTCGTACAGTGGTCGGAGTAGGCACAGGCACGAAGCATAATATGGTGGTATGTGACTTGTGTGGAGTAACGGTATCATTCGAAGATAGCCCGCAATATTTACAAATGGTTAAAGCATGGAATAGAAGATAGGGGGCGAGTATTAATGAACTTGCCAATGTTCAGCTACTTGTGGAATAAACACTGTAGTGAGTTATTCAAAGATGTAGAGATGACAGAAGATGAAGCCAAAATTGTGGCTGACGTAATCATTGAAAGCTATGAAGAAATTTTACGAAGAGTAAGGGAGAAACAACATGAAGAGGAAATGCCAAGGATGTAACAAGGTATTCACACCACCTAACTATTCTATGATGCGGTGCCGATCGTGTGCAAAAGGTGTTGGGTATCCAAAGAAACTGACTGAAGCGGAAATCAAAGAACTTGATTTAGAACAGAAACTAAAACAAGATGTGGAAGAAGGACGTACAAAACGGGCATATCATATGAGAGGAAGTAAGAAGGAGAAGAAAACCCCATGTACATGTCATATATGTGGTATAGAGTTTTTGGGAGCTAACAAGTATTGCAAATACTGCTCAAAAGAATGTAGAGAAAAGGGAAACCGCCAATACAGTAGGGGATATAACGAAAAAAGAAGAAATGAAAGGAAGTGCAAGTGATGGAAGTCGCTAAGAAAAATATATATAGGGAAGTCAAAGAAGATATGGTGAACAGTCCGAAACATTATAAATTAAGAGGATTGGATATTGAATCAGTTGATGTAATTAAAGCCACATTAACACAAGAAGAGTTTGAAGGCTGGTTAAAAGGGAACGCTATGAAGTATCTACACCGCTTAGGTAAAAAAGATGATGCGGTACAAGATGCCAAAAAAGCAATGAAGTACCTTGAGTGGTTGGTAAGGGAGCTTGAGAAATGACAGTTAAATTACTACTACTACAAATTATTATGTTGTTATCACAAGCATATGGGGTCATGTGTTTGGGGAAAATAGAGGTATTTTTACCACTAATAACACTTATTATTGGAAATATCATTTGGGCATTATTAATATTTTATGGAATGATTCAGAACTATATGGAAAGAAAAAGATGGAACTAAATACATTAAAGTTAGAACGATTAAATCAATATGCATTGTTAGTATCAACACAAGCATTTAACCACGCTATAAAATGTGGGTTCCAAGATACAACAAACAATTCAAAGGCATACGTACTGTATAAAATTTGTACCACTATATGCGAGACTGAACCAATAGTTGAATGTGAGTTAGATTTATATTGTGCAAAGATGGTATATGGATCCTTACAACGAATACTAAATAGTATATGCACAGATGCAGAACAATATCATGTAGAAGTACTGGATGCATGTGAAGAATCATTAAAAGTATGGCACGCATTCAATAAAATGAAATACATTTTAGATAATTTTGAACATGAGTTATTTTGTAAATAAGGAGCAAGAATGAAAGTAAAAATTCAAAAAACGCACCCTAATGGAAAGATTCCGACATATGCCACCAACGGATCAGGGGGGTTTGACTTCTATAGTGCAGAAGAAGTTAGCATTGGCCCAGAAAAAACTCAAACGGCAATCGATTTAGGAATTGCTATGGAAATTCCTGAAGGTCATGTATTGTTATTATTCCCAAGGTCGAGCATTGGAAAAAACACAGGGCTACGCATGGCAAATGGCACTGGTGTGATTGACAGTGATTACCGTGGAACGATTCACGCATTGTATGAGAACACTAATGGTGCAGAGTTCATCAAGAAATGGGATAGAGTGGCACAAGGAATAATTGTGCCAATTCCAAAAATAGAATTTGAAGCGGTAGAGTTACTATCAAGCACAGATCGTGGTCATGGCAGATTTGGAAGTACGGGAGTATAACAATGACAGAGGAAGAAATCAAAGCAGCAAAAGAAGAACTAAATGACCTCACCTTAACAATGGCATATTGGCAAGGCGAGAATGATGAGAAGTTCAAAGAAGTCATGGATAAGGCATGGAAACTACTAGAGAAACTAAGACCAGAAATTAGTGAATATGAATATTGGGAATTATACGATTATTATGGACAAGCGATCGTATGGGATTGAGTGAATGAAGCTAAAATATTTAAATAAGCAAAATAAAACTCATCTACTGATATTGGCGCTTATGGCCAGTGAAACAAAAAATATCAGTGAAAGTTTAAAGTTGGATGGAGCACAAAAACAAAAGGCATCTACCATAAGCACACATGCGAACACGCTATTTGGTGAAATCATGGAGAGTTTAGATGACAATCAAAGGGCGCAGATGTTACGGTTGATTCGTGATAAAACGATTGAGGTTGTACCATCTAATGTATTCACTCGCAAAGATAAAGAGAGCGAAGAGGATGAATGGGTAAGTACATTGGCGCAAAAAGCATTTGAAGCGAACTGCATTAAATGTGAACGTATTGATCATGATGCATGCGAATTAAAATGTGCATTGATAAATATGTCAGTGCCAATGGTACATGAAGAAACAGAGGATTGTCCTTACCGAATACAATATGATGCGGAAGGCAACTTTATTAGAGAGTAAAGAAGTAATCGAGGTGATATGTTGACTATACAGGAAATGCTGACAAAGATTAAAAATTTAAATAGAGACATCGACTATGTGTATAAGCAACTACAACAGATGAAAGCACAGATAGATGGATTACGAGCCACAGATTATTCAGCATGTCATGTCGATGGTGGAATGCCAACAGATATTGCAGATAGGATTCATAGAATAGAAAAAAGACGATTAGAATTAATCACCTTACAAAAAGAACTATATGAGTTTTTAGAAACCATCAACGATATTTTAGATTGCATGCCAGATCAAACCTATGCTATAGTAATAAGGCAACGATATCTATTCCATGAGAACTGGAGAGATATTGCTAGCATGATAGGAGTAAGCCGTGAGTGGCTACGAAAAAAAATACATCCTATCGCTGTAAAAAAATTTGAAGAAGAGTTGGCACGAGTTGGCATAGTTGGCAAAACGAAATGATATAATAGTAGTGTAAAGATTTTACAAAACATCTACTTTCATAAAAAACTAAACACAACCAAGAAATGACGTCATTAGCTGGACGTCATTTTTTGTATCCAGTATAATATGAAGTTGCAATATTGGTGTTCTATCAGACACTAAATGAAGCGGTTATATGAAAGGAGAAAACATGGAACATTACATACAAGTCATTATTATGCTAGCACCTGGATTCATTGCAAAAGAAGTGAGCAAATGGTTAGGATATGTGCAGTTAAAGCATACTGCAATAGAACAAGTATTAGACTATTTTTTATATAGTGTATTCACCATGGCTCCTACTTTATGGGTGCTATATCTATGGGGATATAACATAGAGTACTTACCAGTAAATATAAATAGTGTAATAGTGTATGCAATAATTTCTTTATTCAGTGGTTGCCTAGTGGGGGCTGTATGGGCCTTGTACGTGAAGCACATGATTCAAAGGCTAATTGATTGGGTTACATTAAAACGCTTTGGCTATGAATATGTACAAGAAAAAACGTTGATTGATAGCAACCTTATGGATGGACAAGACCATTTCATAGAAGTGATTAGGGATGGAAATCGAATTGCTTTAGGAAGGTTTGAGGGGATTACATTTAAGGATGATGAAAATTATATTTTAAAAGTAAATAGCCACCCTGTATATGACGAGTGGCTAGAAGATACAAGATGGGAAGAACACTTTCAACATAAATGTAAGTTCATAGATGCAACACATAATATTGAGATTGTAGAGTATTTCTTCCCAGATGGTTTTTTCTCAAAATCGTTTGATATTAAAAAAGTCCCTACTTCGATGGAGAGGGAATAACTACTATAGGTGGAGGTGGTGGATTATCTGGACGTTGTACTGGTTTAGATTGCCCACCACTTCTTTCTTCCTTCGCATAAAAAAGACAATACATACAAATCCTCCTTTCTAGTATTCTATAATTATATCAAAAAAATAAAAAAAGTTAATTATAATAGTTGACAAAATAAACAAGATAGGATATAATATAGACATAAGGTAAAGAAAGGAGGTAAACATATGGAATGGTGGAAAATCTACCAAGAAATAAAAGAAGCCGTTAGCTTCATAACCGATTTAATAACCATCATCACAGTAACATTCGGAGTTATTAGATGGATTAAAAAGAAAATGAAGTAACGGCAAGGGGAGCTTGCTCCCCTACTCTTTCCACTATAGTATAACATATGTACAAAGTATGACAAAATTTGAAATTGTGTTTTCCATATGTATCAGCATTAGCTTAGTATTACGAGACTATGAAAATCAAGGGTGGCTTGGTTGGATAGCAACAGTTTGTGGAGTGCTGTATTTAGCACTAATGGCAAAAAAACTATATGACATGAAACGTTAAAAAATGTTATATAACGATAGTTGTAACAGGAGAAATACAAGCAATGACTGAAAAGAATAATGGTTGGGGTGGTGTTCGTGAGGGCGCAGGTCGCAAGGTTGGATGGAGAAAAGGATTCTCTGAAGAACGGAAGCAACGGCAAGTACGAGCCCATGAAGACGAATGGGAACTAATTAAAGAGTTTGTGCAAATCGTAAAGAAAGATAAAGAACGAGCACAACGGATATTAGAAACGGAATAAGGAACAAGGACGCTTAGAAATGGGCGTCCTTTTCTATTGCATGTAGAGGGATATATATTGACAATTAAAGAACAACTATATCAATTTACAGGCGCAAGGCAACACGCAGAGTTTGAACGAGAACTTCAAGCGATGGTGTTCGATCGGGAGCGCCGAGAACAATTTTATAGAAATATCATTGCAACGGATTGGGGTCGCCAATTGGAGCATGATACATTCCGTAGCTACTTCGAAGAGTACGCAGCGGAGCGCAAAAGTAACCAACAGGATTACACACCTGGGTCGGTTGCTTTTTTATTGGCACGGTTCACAGAGAACAGTGCCGAATCAATGCGCAACTCCTACTACACGGGGGGGATATAACAGCGGGCACTGGTGCTTTGATTATACAAAAGTGGTGGAATGACTGTATTCGGACAGATATATTTGCTTATCGTCCACACGATTACGTATACATTGCACAGGAGTATGCAGATAATGCGATTCCGTATTTGCTTCATAATCTAGCGATGCGAGGAATGAACTGTGTTGTGATTCACGGCGATACACTGGAACGCACAGCTAAGAATATCTACCTCGTCCAAAATGCGAAGGACGACTTCTTGGCATTCAGTTCAATTAATGTAATGCCAAGAAGCGAAACAGTGGCTAATTGGTTTGGCATCGAAAGTTTTGTAGGAAAGCCTATCGAGTACATCGAAGATACAATGGAGTCAGTTATATTCAGAACAGGCGGGTCAATGGATCATGAGCGCTTAGAGTGTGCTGATGCCAAAGTAGTACCGTATGTGCCGGAATATAATGCAAAGCTGAAAGATATTGCAACAATCGAAAGAGCGAAAGCAAAAAAGCAGTATCCCGCGGGGACGATTGTTATACAGATGTCGGCGACGCGGGGGCAGACAGGTTTGCTGAAATCCAGTGGTGAAGTTCCCACGCATTATGCGTGTATTCAATTAAAGCCTAATTTTAATCCCCAATACATGCATTTGTATTTGAAATATAGGGCAAATCCTAGACATTTTCATAGAGTGCAAGAGGGATTGAATTTAACCCTAGAGAATATTGAAACGATACCGATTATACCTTGGGTTTTGTGGCTACATGGTGAGATAGACTTACTCACGCAAGAAGAGTACGAGGACTTTATGAAGCATAGTAGATTCTAGAAAGGGGGTGCACGTATGACCGACGTGCATTGTAACAAGAAGCAGTGCCTTAACAATTGCAAGGGGTGGTTCAAAGCGAATGCCATTCACATCGATGGGGTGTGTAGGTCATACGCTGCACCTACTACCCTCATGCGTGGTGGGCATCAGCTGACAGTTCGAACAAAAGGACGAAAGAAAGCAATTGAGAATGAAATTGCCAAATGATAATGAGTGAGAAAGGTACTTCCCAAGGGGTTGGCGGCATGCGGGTAGCTTCGAACCGCGAAAACTCACTCAAATTTTTGTTCAAATTTTGATTCCGCATTGATAGTTAGGAGGGGGTGATCAAGTGGCAGTACAGAAGAAAAACGAAATCGTTGTTGAAAATGAACAAGTAATCGCATCGGCGCAAGTTACTGCTGCTGTTTTTGGTGTCACCGTCCGGACTATTAATGATTGGTCAAAGAAGGGATGTCCTAAGGTCAAAAAGGGTTGGTACAACTTACGCGAGGTCATGGATTGGCGGTTCAGTACAGATAACTCTCCAGAAGGATTGGAAGCGAAGAAACAAAAGGCAGATATTCGTTACCGTGAGGCGCGCGCTGATATGGAAGAATTAAAGCGCAAGAACATGGTAGGTGAGTATGTGGCAATCGATGACATCCGGCAGGATGTACAGGAACTGTTTTCGATTGTCAAAACGGGCTTGCTCAATATCAAGCAAAAAGTCTTGCAAGATTTGCATGCAACGTACCCAGAATGTGCCTACGACGTGGCGGATTTGGTGGAGAGAGAAGTAGAGAAAGGACTGAAAGCAATTGCTAGAGCGAAGTTATAGCGCAGAGGCGCGGCAGAACTTAAGGCGGGCATTGTCGGATAGCCTTTCCTTATTTGAGCCACCAAAGAAAATCACCGTATCAGAGTGGGCGGATACCTACCGAAATATGAGTAGCGAGGAAACAAGCCGTCCAGGTATGTGGGATACCTCCACAGTACCATATATGCGTTTCATCATGGATGTATTTAGTGATGAGCAGATACGTGAAATCACTATACTCAAATGCACGCAAATAGGTGGGTCGGAGGCACTCATTAATATGTTGGGCTACACCATTGACCAAAAGCCCTCACGTGTGATGTATGTATTGCCAGATGACGAGTTGTGTATCAACTTCTCCGATGAACGGCTCAAGAAGATGTTCCGCAGTAATACGAATATATTCGGTAAAAAAGTAGATATGCGGTCCAAGCCTAAATTAATAAAATTCTTAGGGGGTTTCGCATCGATTGCATCGGCGCGTTCGCCTTCTGAATTGGCATCGTGGTCCGTGCCTATCATACTGTTAGACGAAATAGACAAGTACCCGTTGTGGAGTGGTAAAGAAGCAAATCCAATCAAGCTGGCAGAAGAACGTACAAAGAACTGGCCCATTGCAAAGATTGTGAAAGTATCTACCCCTACCATTAAGACGGGAGCTATCTATAAGTCCTACGAATCCGCCGACGTGCGCTATCAATTCGAGGTGCCTTGCCCACATTGTGGAGCGATGCAGGTATTAAAGTTTCCACAGTTGAAATGGCCAAAAGATGAAAACGGCGAATCAGATCCAACTGTGGTGCGATATCAAGCCTACTACGAATGCGAAAGTTGCAAAGGACGGATTGATGATAGGCACAAACCTCAAATGCTTAAGCAGGGCAAATGGAAAGCCCTCAATTCTGTGCAAGGAAAAGCTGCGTCAGTGGCATTTCATATTAATTCAATATATTCTCCATGGTTAACTTTTGGAAAGATAGCCGTGGAGTTTTTAACTTCCAAAGAGGACCCTGAAAGTTTGATGAATTTCGTTAACTCATGGCTCGGAGAGCCGTGGGAAGATAAAGCAAGTACTTTAGATAGTGGTATTGTGCTTGAAAAGCAAACCGATATTCCTGAAGGTGTTGTGCCGTCATGGGCGCAAGTACTCACCGCAGGGGTCGACGTACAGAAGTACGGATTCTATTGGACGGTCAGGGCATGGGGGTACAACCTCACATCCCAAAACATCGCCCATGGATGGGCGGAGTCGTTCGCAGAGATTGACCTGATTATGAACCGCTTTTGGCCTGATGAAGACGGCGAACTGCGTTGGCAGGTTAACCTATGCTGCGTCGACTCTGGTTACAACACAGATGAGGTCTACGACTTCTGTTTGATGAGTGGAGGATGGGCGGTGCCTGTCAAAGGTGCATCGACCCAATCGGTCGGACGATATAAGCGGTCAAGTATCGACAGTCCGGGCAAGATGACGCATGGACAAGCCTTGTACATCGTCAACGGCGATGCCTACAAGAATATGATTGCCAGCTACTTGAGACGACCTATGGGGCGAGGTTCATGGATGGTCTACAACGGATGCGACATGGACTACGCAGAACAGGTTACCTCTGAACACAAGGTGAATGTCGTGAAAGGTGGTAGACGGGTTGAGTCTTGGGTGCCTAAGACGGCACATGCTGCCAATCACTACCTCGATGCAGAAGTGTATGCAGCTTGCGCCGCCGACTTATTGCAAGTCAGATACTTAGAAGAGCCTGCTGACGTGGCACCAGGTGAAAACGGTAGACGTGATCCACCGCCAACAGAAGGTAAGGAATTTATCCCAGATCAAGGAGACAACTGGTTATGAGTGAAGAATTCGAGACTGCCAATTTTGATTACGAAATTGAGCAGTTACGAAATCGCATTAAGCAATTAGACGATGCGATTTTGAAAGTAGAACAAGGGGGGCAAGAGTACCGAATTGGAAACCGCATGCTAAAACGTGCGGACCTTATGGCGCTCTATCGTGAACGACGGCAGTTGCAGCATGAACTTGCTCTTGCCCTTAAATATGCGAATGCGGAAGGAGGGATATATCTTGCCACATTCTACAGAGATTAGGGCTCCTATGACGCTATGGGAGCGCTTCTTATCAATATTTAGTAAACGCGCCGCTGAAAATCATATGATGGCTCGGTATGGCTACGATGGTGCCAGCCCTCAACGTAGACATGAAGGGTGGGTGTCGGTCGGTGGAAACACCGAGCAGATAAACAGCGCAAGCCGTGAGATTATTCGCCGTAAGGTTCGTGATCTCGAACGAAATAGCGACATCGCGAACTCTGTCATCGGCGCCTACATTCGTAACGTGGTAGGAAGTGGGTTCCTACCTCAAGCCGATACTGGTAACGAAGAGTTGAATGCACAGATTGAGGCGCTATTCGATGAATGGCAAAAGCCGTCTAACTGTGACATCACAGGCAGTCAAAGTTTCCTTGAGATTTGTAACATGCTAGTCCGGCGCATGGTTGTTGACGGAGGTATGTTATTTGTCAAAGTTCGTGGTGGAGATGGTAATATTCCGTTCCAATTACAGGCCCGTGAGGTCAGCGACCTCGATGGCGACTACTGGAATAGTTACGGTTGCCAAGGCGCTACGATTATTGGTGGCGTTGAGGTAAATGCTTACGGCAAGCCACTCGCCTACCATATCAAGCAATTGTCGCCGGATGGCTGGGACCTTGGTAGTACTAAACGGATGGCGGCAAGCGATGTGATAGCGGTGTGGCAAAAGACAATGCCTTCACAAATTCGCGAAATGCCACCAATGGCGGTGGCGGTATCACGCGTGGCAGATGCCGAGGACTTCATGAATACCGTGTCAATCAAGGAGAAAATCCTGGCATCGCTTGCGGTGTTCATTAAGCGCCAAGAGCCGTTGACACCAACAATGGGACGAGCTACTACGGCTCAAAAGGAAACTGACCGATATGGGCGCATGCGAGTATCTCCGGGTATGGTGCAAGAACTGCTACCTGGTGACGATGTGCAGGCAGTTATTCCAAATGGACAAGCAACTAATACGAGAGAAATGGCGAGTATTTACAATCGGTTATTGTCGGCGGGTCAAGGTCTTAGCTATGAAGCGGTGAGCCGCGACATGAGCCAAGTGAATTACTCAAGCGCTCGCCAAGGTCTCTTAGAAGACCAGAAAACATATCAACGAATGCAACGGTTCTTAATTGACCACTTTTTAGACGTAGTATATGAGGAAATCGTGGTGGCGGGAGTTACCTCTGGGAAACTTGCTATCCCCGACTTTTGGACCAATAAGGCACAATACCTCAAGCACACGTGGACGTTACCGGGCTGGTCTTGGATTGATCCAGTAAAAGAAGTCAACGCCAATAAGATTGCTATGGAATCAGGGCAAACCACCCTAGCTAGCGTTTGTGCTAGCCGTGGCGAAGATTGGCAAGACGTCTTGAGACAACGTGCTAAGGAGATGGCACTACAACAAGAACTGTATGCAGAATATGGGATTATTCAAGAGAAAGGAGATGATACCGATGAAGAAACTGCCTTTTTTGATGAAGAGGACAGCGAAGAACAAGAATGTCATGGTTCGTGAACTTGTCGTCGATGAAATCCAAGTTCACGATGATAGTAGAACGATGACGCTTTCCTTTGCATCGGAAACACCCTACGAGCGGTGGTTCGGTCCCGAAGTGCTTTGCGTTGATGAAACCGCAATGGACATGCAACGCTTTCACGACGGAGTAGCATGCTTACTGTTTAACCATGACCGAGATAAGGTCATCGGTCGAATTGACCGCGCGTGGGTCGATGAATATCGCGCTTATGCGGACGTCACATTCGACGAAGACACCTTCGCAGATAGCATATTTAACAAGGTTAAGTCCGGAACCCTCAAGGGGGTATCCGTGGGATATCGAGTAGGTGAGTACACCGAGGTGCGCATAGATGAGGACTTCGCTCAAGGGCGAATCAAAGGGCCTTGTTATGTCGCATCGAAGTGGGAGCCTTACGAGATATCTATTGTATCGGTTCCTGCCGATACTACAGTGGGCGTCAATCGTTCACTAAACGATTTTAATGTGGTTTCTATGGTTCAAGAAAAGGAGATTTCAGAAATGGAAGGAAATCAAAACCAAATCAATGAAGTTGGCACAGACCAACAACGTCAAGGCGAGGTGCCTAATGGTACTCCATCCGCTACACCAGTAGCTGGCGCAGAGGTTCCGCAAGATAATGCACGCGGTGCTGAAGCGGTGTTACGTGCGATTGAGGCAGAACGTGCACGCGTGACCAACATCAGCGCACTATGCCGGCATTTTGGCGTGGATGCGACTGATTATATTAACAATGACACTAGCTTAGCTGATGTACAACGCAGTGTACTTGCTATCGTGAATAAACGCAATGAACGTAATATCCCAACAGCAAATATTATTGAGATGGGCGAGCAAGAAGAAGACAAGTACCGCGATGCACTGTCAGATGCAATCTTGTTACGCGGTGGCGTTCAATTAGAAAACGTGGCACCAGGTGCGCAAGAATTACGTGGAATGCGTGTACGCTCCATGATTGAAGAAGTATTGGCGCGTGAAGGTGTGGCAAATACTCACCGAATGGGTGAAGAAGAATTGTTACGTGCTGCATTAACTGGTACAAGTTCCTTACCGGGTATCTTATCTGCAGCTGCTAATAAGTCCATGGCGAAAGGCTACCAAGCTGCGCAAACAACATTCGAACAATTTACTACTGTTGGTTCTAATACGGACTTCAAAGAAGCAATTCGTTACCGCTTATCCGAAGCAGGCTCCTTGCTTGAAATCAAAGAGAACGGTGAGTTCGTTCAAGATGAATTGACGGAAGGTTCCGCTAAAACGAAAGTATTGACTTACGGTCGTGGGTTCAGTTTCACACGTCAAATGATCGTGAACGATGACTTGAGCGCATTGACTCGTATTCCTTCCTTATATGCAGCGCAAGCGAAGCGAGGGATTAACCGCTTGGTATACAAAGCATTAGCGGAAGCTAAATTTACAGCTAAAGACGGCAACTTAGCCGGTACTGGAGCCGCCTTATCCTTGGCAACAATCGATGAAGCAAGACAAGCAATGCGTAAACAAAAGAACTTGCGGGGTGAGGAATTTTTGAACATCATACCTAAGTACTTAATTGTGCCGACTAAGAGCGAGTTCTTGGCTCGTCAATTATTGACATCTACGTCTGACCCTAACGCGACACATTACGGTGTTACAAATCCATTGATGGGCTCCTTGCAAATCATCACGGATGCAGAGCTTGATGCATTAGATACAGATGCGTACTACTTCTTGGCAGACCAAATGCTAATGGATACAATCGAGGTGACATACTTAAATGGTAACCAACGCCCAGTGATTGAGTCTCAAGTGGCATTCGATACATTAGGTATTCGTTACCGCATCTACATAGATTATGGTGTGACTGTAGTTGATACTAAAGGTATCTATAAGAATGCTGGTAAATAATAGAAAGGGGAATACACATGGCTTGTAAATTCTATTCCAACGGTGATACAGTCACCACAAAAGTAACAAAAGCAATCAAAGCAGGCGACCTTGTGAAGGTGGGCGCTAGTTTAGTAGGCGTAGCAACTACTGATACACAGGCGAACGAGAATTGTACATTATCTATCAAAGGCGCATTCGTGATGCCTAAAGGGCAAGGCGCAATTAAAGCAGGCGACCCTATTCACTTCAAGGAAGCTGACAATACAGTATCCAATACAGAGGGTGACGGTGTGAAAGTGGGCGTTGCATTGCAAGATGCAGAGGCGAAGGATTCCACTGTAGTGGTTAAAATGCAGTAATTATGGACTTCAAAAGTATCATCAACGATGATATTGCGACATTCCTGAACCTAGATGAATACGGCGATTGGCACATGCTAGATGGCTACCGTTGTCGTGCCATTGTACAGGATGTAGTGCTCAACGAGGCACTATATCCTCAATATGGCAAAGATGCGTACCGCGAAGGTGTGTATGCCTACGGTAGCGTGATTAATGTACGCAAGGAAGACCTACCGAAGGTGCCAACAATAGGCATGGTATTTGAACTCAACCATAAGTTGGGGCAAGTGATTAATGTTGCCGATGATATGGGTGTACTCACAATCACGTGGGTAGCTAATGAAATGTAGGTGATAGCATGCTGAATATTGAGCTAAAAGGCATCGATAAAGCATTGGAGAAACTAAAGGACATCCCTAAAGGTGTAGAAAAGGCGGCGAGCAGTGCTATCAACAAGACGGCACGTGGCGCCCGTACTTACGCATCAAGGGCGATTTCTAAAAATTACAATGTGAAGGTTGGTGACGTTCGCAAGACCTTTGACCTACGCAAATCGAGCCGTAAATCACTTACGGCAGAACTTATATCTACAGGGGGAGTTATTCCACTAAGTAAATATAAGGTATTGCCTAAGGCCATCCAACGCAAAGGCAGTCATAATAAGCCGTTACGGGTTGCGGTAAAACGTGGAAGTGGTGCTAAGACAATCAAAGGGGCATTCCTTACGCAGTTCAAATCTGGTCATATGGCAGTGGTGAACCGTAAAGGTAAGAAACGCTTTCCTGTTGTCGAAAGATACGGCCCATCTATCCCTCAAATGTTCAAAGCAGATGAGGTCAAGGACCCTGTTGTAAAAGACACAGAAGAACGATTGAACAAGGAGTTCGCCCATGAGGTTGATCGTGTGCTCGCTGGCATCGGAGGGAACAAATGACGCAAGTAAAATTACTAGAAGCACTCGTAGAATTTACGAAAGACGTTCTACGAAATCAAAAGTATATCGACGGCGAGGGCAACGAAAAAGACATAGAGGTCAAGGCAGGTTTCCTAAAGCAAAAGCAAATGAGGGACAATGCCTATGACCGTTACGTGCTTATTCGGGTACTTGATGGCGAATCGGACCACGAAGAATCGACGGTCAAGGTGCGGTTCATTATTTGTGCCACTGATCGTGACACAGTAGAGGGCTGGATACCGGTGCTTAATATCTTAGAAGATATCCGGCAAGCAATCCTAAACCGTACGATTATCTGCAAACGATACACTTACAAAGACCCGGTGAAATGGGTCGTAGAAGAAGATGAAGCCTATCCGGCTTACTTCGCAGAATTAGACGTTCAATTCGTCATCCCTAATGTAGGGCTTGTGGATTTAACATTTTAAGGAGGTAACATGGACGAGTTAGAAGTTACAGCGACGGCAACGCCTGAACCAGTGCGCAAGCCTGCTGACACTCCAACAGAAGCCCTTATTTATGTGGGGCCTAACATGCATACACGTGGTATTCTGACATACCAAGTGTATGAACAAATTCCAAAAGAAATAGAGGACTTTGCGAATACAAAAGCGGCGGAGATTCGCCAATTGTTCGTCCCTATTTCAAAGTTCCAAGATACTCGCCAAGCATTGGAAAATCCAAACAGCTTAGAACGGGTGTATTTTAATATTGTTTCCGAACAGTATGAGAAGGAGGTTAGAGAGCGCAATGTTTAACCATGGCATTCGGGTGCAAGAAGTACCCACAACAATCATTCCACCAGTGAATACGCAAGGATGCTTGCCCGTATTCTTCGGTACAGCGCCATTGCACTTAGCGAAGAACCCAGCACCAGTGAATACTCCAGTATTGTGTTACACCTACCAAGAAGCGGTAGAAACACTAGGGTATTCTGACGATTGGGAGAAATACACATTGTGCGAGGCCATCTACAGCCAATTTGCCTTATTTGCAACAGCACCTGTAGTGTTCGTCAATGTGCTTGATCCTAAAACACATAAGGACAGCGCAGTGAACCAATCTGTGGCAGTCATTAACGGTGTTGGTACAATCACTGACCCAGTACTAGTAGATACGTTAGTTATCAAATCTAGCACAAGTGGCAGTGCACTCACTAAAGGCACAGATTATACGGTGACACATGATGATTCCGGTAACGTGTTAGTACACGTTATCCCAACAGGGTCCGCAAACTCTGCTAGTAATCTATATGCATCCTTTGACAAATTAGAGCCTACTCGCGTGACTAAGCGCGAAATCATTGGCGGTGTAGATAATGAGACGGGCGCTTATAAAGGCCTAGAAGCATTGAACAGCGTGTTCTCCAAGTTCAGTATCGTACCGGGTCAAATTGCAGCCCCTGGCTGGTCTCACGATCCGGAAGTAGCTGCGATTATGTCCGCTAAAGTATCCAATGTGAATGGTATGTTTACTGCGATCGCGCACACGGATATTCCGGCAGACACAGTGAAGTCCTATTCTGCTGCGTCCGAATGGAAGAAAACAAACAACTACACATCTAAGTACCAAGTGGCATATTGGCCAATGGTCAAATTAGGTGGCAAGACGTTCCATATGTCTACGCAAGCCGTAGGTGTTGCCGGTACTGTAGAAGCGAGCAACGGCGATATTCCGTTTGAATCTCCGTCTAATAAACCTATTAAGGGTAACGGCTTATGCTTAAAAGATGGTACTGAAGTTATTATGCAATTAGAAAATGCGAACTACCTCAACAGCCAAGGTATCGTGACGGCTATGAATATGGTAGGTGGCTGGCGATTATGGGGCAATGAAATGGCATGTTATCCTGCCAACACTGACCCTAAAGACCGCTTCATCTGTGTACGTAAAATGTTCAACTGGCATGCTCAAACTTTCATTCAAACCTACTTCGAGAAAGTGGATAACCCACTTCGTAAGCGATTGATTGACACTATCGTGGATAGTGAGAATATTCGTTTGAATGGTTTAGTAGGGCAAGAGGCATTGATTGCTGGACGTGTTGAGTTTAGACAATTGGACAATCCAATTACAAATTTAATAGACGGCATTGCTACATTCTACACATATTTGACACCACCAGTTCCTGCGCGTGAAATCGTGAATAAGATTGAATTTGACCCAATGGCGTATAAGACGCTATTCCAGTAAAAGGAGGTAGACAATGAACGGAATGATTCCTGAGAAACTCGTTGAGTTTAAAGTGTACTCCGAGTCCAATGACTTAATGGGTGTGAGTGACATCGAGCTACCTGATTTGGACTTTATGACAGAGACCATCAAAGGGGCGGGCATTGCCGGGGAAGTAGATAGCCCTACAGTTGGCCATTTCTCAAGCATGGAAGTTAAATTAAACTGGAGAACCCTTGATAAGAACTTATTCGCCCTTGCAGGCAATAAGACAAAGTTGCTTGACTGCCGTGGCGCTCAACAGAATATTAATCGAAGCACAGGCGAGTATAAAATCGATAAGGTTCGCGTGATTATTAAAGGCATGCCTAAGAAGGTGGGCCTCGGTAAGTTTGAAACGGCATCTGTAGTAGGATCTTCTACAGTGCTTGAAGCGATTTACCTCAAAATCACGGTGAACGACAAAACGGTCGTTGAAATCGATAAGTACAACAGTATTTCTAACATCGGTGGCACTGACTTCTTACAAGAAGTTCGTGACGCCCTTGGAATTTAGGAGGCACCATGAAAATTGCATTAAGCAAAGAATTAACAATCAAAGGTGAATTAGTTAAGGAAGTTGAACTTGATTTTGACTCCTTAACTGGTCGCGATTTGACCAAAGCAGAAAAGGAAGCACGCCTTACCGGTGATCAAAATATTATGATTAACTTTTCCATGGTATATCACGCGGCAATTGTGGCGAAGTTATTAGGCGTGACTTATGACGATGTATTAGACCTACCAGCGGGAGACTTTACTAAATTAACTGCATCGGTTAGCAATTTTTTGCTCAGATAAAAATTCCGCCTAAAGAAATTCGTAAAATAATTGTAAAACTGGCATCGAGAACTTCGACGCCAGTTTTCTTTTACGAGAATTTAGACTTAGTAGAATTGATGCTATGGGTCGAAGCGATTTGCGAAGTCGCCGAGGAGGAGAATAATGGCAAATAACAATTTCAACGTGTCATTCACAATCGGCGCCGTGCTCGCAGGGAGCTTGGCGTCGTCATTTAACGCCGCCCAAAAATATTTGAATCAAGCTCAAAACTCAACTAAGCAGTTGAGCACTAAACAGCAAGAACTGCAAGCCAAGCAACAAGCATTGAATCAAGCTGTATCGCTAGGTGTTATCAATCTACAAACCTATCAACAAGCGATGAGCCAAGTTGCAGCGCAGTCCCAACAGTTGCAAGCTGCGCAAGGAAAGCTGAAATTTGATGAACTTGGCGAAAAGCGTCAAGGTGCAATGATGGATGCAATGAAGTGGGGCGCCGCAACATATGCCATGGCAGAACCTATTCGAGATGCGATGAAGTTCGAGTCAGCTATGTCAGACGTACGAAAAGTAGTCGATATGACTGGCGAAGAATTTAAAGGCATGAGTATGGACATATTAAATATGACAGATAGACTACCAATGACCGCGGAAGAAATATCTAAGATAGTAGCCGCTGGAGGACAAGCTGGCATCGATAAATCTGAATTATTGGAGTTCGCTGATTCGGCGGCCAAGATGGGCGTGGCTTTTGATATTACAGCCGATCAAGCTGGCGACATGATGGCTAGCTGGAGGACTGCTTTTAAAATGGGGCAATCGGATGTGGTTGAGTTAGCGGATAAGATTAACTATTTAGGCAATACTACGTCAGCATCAGCGGATAAAGTATCGGATGTGGTGACTAAAATCGGTCCATTAGGCGAAGTGGGGGGAGTAGCTTCGGGAGAAATTGCAGCGCTCGGCGCGTCTATGGTAGCCGCGAGTGTCCAATCAGATGTAGCCGCTACAGGCATAAAAAATCTTATCTTAGGCATGACCGCAGGAGAAGGTGCTACGGGTGCACAATCGGCGGCGTTTGCTAAATTAGGGTTAGATGCTACAGAGATGGCACAAAAAATGCAGAAAGACGCAAAAGGGGCAATCCTTGAAGTACTTGATTCGCTTAAAGGATTGGATAAAGCGGAGCAAGCGAATGTCTTGAAAGACCTGTTCGGCAAGGAATCTATCGGAGCGATTGCGCCACTACTTAGCAATTTGGATGCATTAAAAGACAATTTTGATAAGGTGGCAGATAGCTCAAATTATGCCGGCTCGATGCAGAAGGAGTTTGAAGAAAAGTGTAAAACGGCAGAGTTCGGGGTGAAAATGGTTAAGAATGCCGCGGCTAAACTTTCCGTTGTTTTAGGGGCGGCATTATTGCCTGCAATTGGCAGCGCTGCAGAAGGACTAACTAGCATTGTTAGTGCAATGACAAATTTTGTTACGAAATATCCGGCCGTTGGCACGGCACTTTATGGGATCGCATTAGGGTTCACCACAATCATGACGGTAGTCAGTGTGGCCAAGGTTGCAATATTCGCAGGACAACAAGCAGTGACAGCCTTTAGAATCGCTCAAAGCTTATTCAACGCGGCTATGATTGCAGGGCGCGCAGTGATGGGAACGATGACCCTTGCCCAATGGGCATGGAATGCCGCCATGACAGCAAACCCAATAGGTCTTGTTATTGCAGGTATCGCGGCTTTGATTGCAATCGGAGTGGTGCTTTACAACTACTGGGATGAAATTTCAGCCTTTTTTGCAAGTATGTGGGAAAGTCCAGCAACGGCAATTCTTATCTTTACGACTGGCCCAGTAGGTTGGCTAATTGCTGCCGGTATTTGGATCGTACAGAATTGGGAAACGGTGAAACAGTGGTTCACCACATTGTGGGAAAATCCGCATCAAGCATTGATGGAGTTTATTGAGGGCATTCGGTCTAAGTTCGGCGCTTTAATTGATTGGTTAGGAGGTAAATGGGAATGGCTGAAAGGCTTATTCAGTGCTCCTATCAAGGCAAGTGTTGAGGCGAGTGCATCCGGCAACGGTGAAAGCCAATCTATCGAAGCCAATGCGACGGGCGGTATCTACAAACAAGGGGCATTCCTTACGACATTTGCCGAAGAATCACCAGAAGCTGCGATTCCAATCGACGGCAGTGCACGTGCTATTTCCTTGTGGAAACAAACAGGAGCAATGCTAGGCATGAATGTGCAAGACGGCGATAACCAAAGCGGTAGACTTAGCGGATTCTCAAACCTTGCGCAACGGTTTAGCGATAGCCCTACGACTGGAGGCATATCAAATGGTGGGGTGAACGTTACATTTTCGCCTACCATCGAAGTGCAAGGCAATGGAGATGCCAATATGATTGGTCAAGTAGTGCGTGGTGAGATGGAGCGCCTAAAATCGATGTTAGAGGAATTACAAAATAATGGAAGGAGGAAGTCATTTGCGTAAATACACAACAGTACAAGGCGATATGTGGGACGGCATCGCTCGTAAAGTCTACGGACAGGAACGGCATATGAACGTTCTACTAAATGCCAATAAAGAGTATCACGACATCTGGGTCTTTCCTTCCGATATAGTGTTGAAATGTCCTGACGTCGATGTGGTACGACCTAACCGCTTGCCACCGTGGAGGAAACGATGATACAGTACGCGGCGAAGATTAACACTCTCATCAAATATAACGGCAAGGACATTTCCAAGGATATATCGCAATATCTCAAAAGCATCTCTTACAATGACGAATTAGACGGCGTGGCGGATGATGTGAGTATTGTGCTTGAGGATAGATTGAGCCTTTGGCAATCTGATTGGATGCCGGAGAAAGGGGCAACACTCGATATCAGTTTAATCAGTACTAGCTGGGATCGTACGAACGGAGAGGTTCGAGCGCTTGAGCTCGGTATATTTGAAATTGATGAAGTGAACCTCAAGAGTGCGCCTAATGAGGTGACGATTAAAGCCGTATCCGTGCCGAATGCTACAACGTTACGAGGTGTAGAGCATTCGAGAAGTTGGGAGAAGGTAGACCTCAAGAAGATAGCCCAAGACATCGCGGACGGTGCGAAGGTCAAACTATTCTACGATACAGATGAGACGATTCAACTCGATCGCGTGGAGCAGTCTGAAGAGTCGGACCTTGCATTCTTGCACAAGCTCTGTAGTGACAACGGCTTATCTGTTAAGGTATTCAATGATAGCATCGTGATATTCGACACTGTTAAATATGAGGCACAGCCTGTGAAGTTGATATTTAGGAAGAACGGATACGTTCCACCTAAGAAAGAGGGTAAGTCTGAAGATGAACCACCTAAACTCATCACAGAGTTTGAGAACTACTCCTTTACGACGGCAATCCGTGACGTTTACAAAGAGTGCAAAGTGTCGCACAAAAACGGCAAGGACAAGGCACTCATTGAAGCGACTTTCACAGACCCTAATAAGAAGATAGGCAAAACCCTAATCGTGCATACGCAAGTCAAGGATACTGCGGAAGCGATGAAAGTGGCCAAGAAAGAACTACGCAAAAAGAACGAGGGCGAGGTTAAGGCTTCGCTTTCGCTCCGTGGCAATTTTGACCTTGCCGCAGGTGTTATCTGCCAAGTAGAGGGGTTTGGATACTTCGATGGGAAATACATCCTTACGAAAGTAGGGCATAACATTTCAGGCGCCTACTCATGTGGTGTAGATATTAGGCGATGCTTGGAGGGATACTAATGGATAGTAATGTAGTTAAGAATTTAATACGGCTCGGAGTAGTATCGTCCAAGAATCCGTCAAATATGACTGTGAGGGTAGTGTTCGATGGCAAGGAGAATCTTGTTAGTGCTGAACTGCCCGTACTCAATCGAGGTAGCCAACAAGTGAAAGATTACTGGCTACCTGATGTAGGCGAGCAGGTGGTGTGCTTATTCCTGCCTAACAGTAATGGCAATGGTGTGAATGAGGGCTACGTCCTCGGCTCGCACTTCTCAACGCAGGATGCACCGGTGAAGACCGGCGACGGTATTCGACGAATCGACTTTGGTGACGGATCCTATGTTGAACATGACAGGAGTAGTGGTAATCTTACGATTCATGCCACTGGCGTTGTGACCATCACAGGTGTAGAGATTCGGTTGAATTAGAGGTGAGCGAATGAATCAAACGAGATTAGGCGATTTGGACACAGGGCACGATGCATGCCCGCCTACTGCCTTAGCTAGCGCAAGCCCTAATGTGCTTGTGAATGGTAAAGGCGCAGGTAGGGTAGGCGATGCCTACGTGCCACATAGTTGCCTAGTACATAGTCCGCACACAGGCACGATTGCCAGTGGTAGTAGTTCCGTATTCATCAACGGAAAGCCCGCAGGACGAATCGGCGACTCTGTAAGTTGTGGCGGATCCGTGGCGCAGGGAAGTCCTAATGTATTTGTAGGAGGATGAGATGGCAGATATTGGTTATATGGGGGATATCCCCTTTACAACGTCCTCACGGCAAGTTAGGACGTTCTTTGATTACAGTCGCAAAGGCGACCCAAGATTAGGTACGCATGATGTAATTGGCGGGAAGTCAAGGATAGAATTTATTGCCCCGTCCTTGGAGACGATAGATTTTACTATCAAATTATCGAAGGGCTTAGGGCTTAACCCTTTACGGGAGCTTGAAGACTTACGGGAGATGCGAGATACTGGCGCCGTGTTTAATCTATTCCTTGGCGGTAGGCCAGTGTCGGAACACAAATGGGTAATTGCATCGCTTGGCGAAGCGGTAAAGTACTTCGATAGGAAAGGTGAAATCTTATCGGTCGATGTAAGCCTTTCACTGCAAGAATATGTGGAAACAGTTGAGGATGTAGGAGGTGATAGCGGTGGAACTTCAAATTAGTACAGCGGGTGAAGTCAAGCCTATCGACTTTGCGCCTAAAACTGAAATTGATGAAATCGTGCAGAATGTACTGTGTATTTTACGAACAACGAAATTCACGGTGCCACTGGATCGAGAGTTTGGCATCGATGCCGGTATTGTTGATACACCGCTATCACCTCGATTTAGGGCGAGGGTGTACAGCGATATCTTGGACAATATCCGAAAGTATGAACCTCGCGTTTCATTGCGCGAGATAGACATTACATCGAATGCAGAGGGTAAAGCCGAGATAGTGGCGACGATTAGAATTAAGGAGGGGAGTCGATGAAGGTAACAGACTTACCAAATATTGAGTTCGTAGATGCGAACAAAGAAGTAGTTGAGGCAAAACTGCTTGCCTTATATACGGCGACAACAGGGAGAAGCTTATCAAGGGCAGACCCTATCCGCCTATTTATTCTAGTCATTGCTAACGCGGTGATTTTGTTGTTGAATGCAATCAACGAGTCCGCTAAGCAGAACTTGCTCGCCTACGCAACAGGGGCGAACCTTGACCACATTGGCATAGCATTAGGTGTTGAGCGGTTGCCGAGTTCTAAGGCAGTAACAACGATGGAAATACAACTTTCCGCAGTTCGCGAAGGTAACGTGATTATCCCAATTGGCACGCGGTTTACAGCGGGAGATAACGTGGTATTCTCCACGGTTGAAAATACTTTAGTTCCAGCCGGCAAGACGAGTGTTACAGCTAAGGCCGAATGTGAGACATTCGGAGAGGTCGGCAACGGATATCAAATTGGTGTAATTAAAACGTTAGTTGATCCGCTACCATTCGTGGCAAGTGTTCGAAATACAACCGTCACAGAAGGGGGCGCAAACATCGAAGCGGATGACCATTTCCGCGAGCGCATCCATGAAGCGCCAGAAAGTTTTTCTTGCGCTGGATCAGAGGGCGCCTACCAATTTCACGTTAAGAAAACGTCACCGCTTATTGAGTCGGTTACTGTTGTGAGCCCTGGTGAGGGTAAGGTACAACTGTATCCTATCCTTCAAGGTGGTAAGCTGCCGGATGAGGAATTGAAGGGTAAGATATTGGAAAGCGTAAGTCATAAATATGTGAGACCGCTTACTGACAAGGTGAGTGTTGAAACGCCCCTATTTAAGGACTACAACGTGAACATGACCTACTACATAGCAAAAGCTGATGCGAGTAGGGCCGTAACGATTCAACGTGATGTCGAGCTTGCGGTTAATGAGTACATTACTTGGCAGACCTCGACCGTAGGGCGTGATATTAACCCATCCGAGCTGATTCACAGAGTAATGAAAGCAGGGGCGAAACGTGTTGAAGTGACTGCTCCTACTTTCACGAAACTCAAGAACGGTGTTGAGGTGGACGGCTACAAAGTAGAACTTGCAAGGCTAGGCACAAAGACGGTGAACTACGGAGGTTACGAGGATGAGTAAGGTAATTGACGTAACAAGCACACTGCCTTCTTCGATTAGCTATGACGAGAACGTGCAAGCCTTATCCAAGTTGTTTACGGATGAGTTATTGGCATTGGCACCACATGTTGAGCAGTTAACGATGCTACCACATCTTAAGGAACTTCCCGATGCGCTACTTGATCAATTAGCATGGCATTTGCACGTAGACTTTTACAATCAAAAAGCAAGCCGAGAAGAACGAGAAAAGCTAGTGTATCAATCGATAGCATGGCATCGAAAGAAAGGCACGGTAGGTGTCGTAGAAGATATGGTTAAGCTCATCGGAGATGAAGCGGAAATTGTGGAGAATTGGGAATACAATGGCAGGCCGTACCATTTTAAAATCCAAATCACAAGCAATAAGAACTACGATAATTCAAAGTTACAACAAATCCGTGAGCTTGTGGAGTTTGTGAAGAATGTACGTTCAAAGCTCGACGGCATCGACATTGTGAGCTTATCGAGTGTAGCACTATTCGCAGGTGGTCGTATGGCAACGGAAGATGTAGATATTCCGATTCCGTATACACCTAATAATGACGTATCTGGCGAAGAGTTTACATTCGGAACTATGGTTTATGAAATAGGCGATTGGAGGAGTTAGCATGGCATGGAGTCAAGCAATACTAACAGCTAAAGGCCGTGAGCTTAGCGCAAAGGCGCTAGCCGGTCGATTAAAATTAAATTTTACAGAAGTGTGGATTGGTGACGGTAATCTAACGAATATTGAAACCGCAACAGACCTTGCGCATAAGCGCATTAAGGCAGATATTTCCGAGATTATCCAAGACGAGAACGAGGGCACTTGCAAGGTTAAAATTGTAACAAGCAATAAAACGCTAACAGGATCAAGTCTTGTGATTCGTGAAATCGGATTCTACATGCAAGACGAAGCAGGGCGTACGGTGTTATTCTCTGCAATGAAGAATGACGAACCGCAGACCTTGCCACTTATGGGGAATAATGGGCCTAGCACAATCCGTAATACGGTAGCATTTGGCTACAGTAACGCAAACGACGTGCGTTTGAATGTGACAGTTAACGAGGGGCAAACAGCCGAACAAGTTAAGCAAGCTATCCAAGCACACGGGAACGATTTAGAGGCACACGGTTTAGGAAAGTATGCAGGAGGGGCAACCATTCCAAGCAATATCCGTAATTGGAACGACCTCACAAAGCCAGGAATATACGAATGTAACGCTGGAGTACTAGGATGGAGTAACGCACCATCCTCTAGTAAAATCTACCCATACGGCCAAATCGTGGTTGAAAAAAATGATGGAAACGTTATTACACAAACGTTCTACTCGTATGGTCAAGGTAAGGCAATTAAACAAGCAACTCGTGTGTTCTATAACGCTTGGTCTGGCTGGCAATATCATGCTGATTGGGATAACGTCATCACAGGCATTGCCAAACACAATGAGGGGATTAATGTCACAAAAGGTGATGCAACGGAACTTATTAAGTTAATCACTAACAATAGTTCCGATTCTAACACCTTACTAGCCCCTACATTATCGGTTGTAAAATCATTGATTGGTGATGTGAATATTGATGTAACGAGTATCTTAAAATCCAAAGGAGTTCGTTACGATTTTAGTAGCGAGAATGCTTGGTACATCTGCATGGGTGAGGCATTCGGTGGCCTCATTATCCAAGGGGGAATATTGCAGAATGTAACATCTACACGAGGATCAATAAAATCGTTTCCTTTGTCATTTAAAAAGGTATTTAGCATCGTTGTAAACTCTCTTGGTAAAACTTGGGTTAATACGTATAAGCATTATCCACTTGTTTCTGAATTAACAACAACAAGCTTTACAGTAAGCAGCGATGATGCAAATCTTCCAAAACTCCATTGGATTGCAATTGGCATCTAAATTCCCATTGCTATATAGTAGTGGGAATAATATCGAAAGCTAATGCTTGTGTTTGTCCACGAAATACCATCATCGTAGTTAGAACCGCTAGCAGTCCCCACACTTCCACTTAATGTACCAACTGCAGTTAACACCTTGCGAAAAGCAATAGGAAAGTTAGCCGTCCCTCTAAGTCCTGTAAGTGTTGTTGCAACGCTTACAATTCCCCCTTGGCTAATTGCCTACTGCAATCCAATATAATTTTCTAACCAAAGCATCATCGCTATTTGCAGAAAATGCTGTATTAGATAGTTCAATTATTTTTGTGTAATGCTTATATGTATTAGTAGTGCTAGGTCCTCCCGATGTGGTTGAAATATGTCTAACTGCTTTAAAGGCAATAGGAAATTTAACTGAACTATTCATGAAATTAGCAACAGTTCCCCCTTGGACAAATGAGTTCTAATATCCTACTGCAATAACTTCAATCGGTTTTAATTTGGATGTGCCTGCCAGTGAATCGTAGTCGTATCCGCATATAAATTGGCTAGTATTCATACTATAAGCAAAAACGGGTCGAATAGGATTATCTCGTGCATCTTCAAGCATTACATTCATACGCAAACTAGCTGTTGTAATTAGGCATTTATTGGGAAAGGCAATAGGAAAACTATGGAATCCGTTAACCCCACGTGTTTCAGTAAACCTTCCATAATAATCACGTTGTAGCCCTTTAGACTCGGCGTATAATCCCCCTTGGTTATTTAAGTAGTCGGATAGCTTTACGCAACTGACCGAGTGACTTATGGGTATACACCCCATCAGTCACATTACCGCTAGCATGACCAAGCAGTAATCGTTTGGCATTGTAATTAGCCCCCTCGTTATCCAGCCGTGTAGCAAAGGTGTGGCGACAGTCATGGGTTGTGTGCTTAGCATTGATGGCTTTCATAGCTTTATCGAACTCACGACTTAGAGAAGAATAGGTGCGACATTCCTGCACGACGTATATTGTATTGAGCCTGCGCTCGATGATGGGCCATATACGCTCGTGTATGGGAATAGTGCGGATACCTGATTTTGTCTTGGCCGATGTGATGCGTATCGTACGTTGCTTGCGGTTAATATCACGAGCCTTGAGGTTAATGAGTTCAGAGGCTCTCATGCCTGTGTATAAAAGAATTAAGGGAATATTATTAAGTGGTGAACCTAACCGCCACAAGCGATTGATGGCTTGTGTGGTAAACGGTTTGTGAGGGCGGACTGGTTTGTTATGCCCTAGGTTTAGGAATTTAGCATAATTAGTGGTGCACCAACCATTAATGATTGCATAGTCGAATAATTGACTAATGAGAGTACGGACCTTCTTGCATGAACTGTAAGAGAGTCCGATACTTAGCATGTGGTCAATGATGGCTTGCAATTGTAAGTAGGTGATGTCTTGTATTCTTACATTATGAATGCTCACCAGGTGCGCAAAGGCAGAACCGTAGTTGTTAATGGTGTTACTGCTAACGCTTTTAGAATGAGACGGGAGCCACATTTCATAGACTTGCTTGAGTGTTAGGGATTGGCGGCTTTGGTTGAGCGCATCCACCGCTTCATCGTAGGTGGCATAATATCCTACGACCGAATAAACAACATAAGGGCGCTTAGTTGCGCCCTTTATCTTTTGAATTAATTTCATTTTAGTTACCTCATTGAAAGGAGAATTAATAAATGGAAAATCAATATGTATTTATTTTAGATGAAAAGGGAACGAGAATCACGTCCCTATTAATCGGTGTACATGGAGAGACAGAAGAGGCATGCCTTGAACTCGCCAAGAAAGAGTACCCTGATCACACTTATGTGACAGGTGGGGATGAAATGCAGAGTCAATTCGTCGATTACAAATGCTATATCGATGGGAAATTTGTTGACTATGTGCCAGAAGTGATTGAGCCTACTAAGAAGGACAAAATTGAAGCATTTAAGAAAGAAGCTGAGGCTGAACGGGAAAAGCTGAAAGAAGTCTTTTTAACTAAGCAAATGAAAGGCTTACCTACTGACGATATTAAGGCCCAGTTCAAGCAAATTGATGTCGATTTGATTAAGAAAATTCGTGAGTTGAAGTAGGGGGTAGTGACAATGAAGGAACAATATTGCGAATGGTGCGGTTCGGTGTTACTTGAAGATGAACATTGTCCGATTGCTGATTGTGTGCAAAACGTTATCTTGGATGCATTGGAAGAAGCGGAAAAAGAATCAGAGGAAAAGAAAGATGACTCAAATCAAACAGCATAATTTTGTTATGGAGCAGGGCGTGCCTTGCTCCTTCCACGTCTATGATGTATTTATATATGATGCAAATAACAAGCCAAAGGCAAAAATTTTAAAAGGTCATATACTGGTCAAAGGAAGCGTATCGGATAGGGGGCGAGTGCATGGATGATACTGTAAGAGTCATTGATGGCGAAGAGCACGATGTCGTCAAAGTCGCTGATTATTCGGGATCTGGTGGAGTTGGTCCACGTGGGCCTAAAGGTGATAAAGGCGATAAAGGCGAACATGGTCCAGAAGGTCCGATGGGTCCTGTAGGACCTAAAGGAGATACTGGCGAGCAAGGTGCACAAGGTGAACGAGGGCCTAAGGGTGATGATGGTCAGCAAGGACCGCCAGGTGCAGTAGGACCTATTGGGCCACAAGGATTACAAGGCGTTCAAGGGCCACCAGGTCCTAAAGGCGATAAAGGGGATCCATTTAAATACTCTGATTTAACGTCCGAGCAATTGGAATCGTTAAAAGGTCCTAAAGGTGATGTTGGCCCTCAAGGTCCACCTGGTCCAGCAGGTCCAGCAGGTGCCAATAGTGCACCTCCAACACTTTCATTCAACAACGGTCAATTGTCGATAAGTGGTGGCAATACTGTTACAATTCCGACCACATCAAGCGGTGGTAGTGCTGTAGAATCTACCACTCAAAAGAAGTACGTTTACAAAACCCCTAAGGGCTCATCATGGATGAATGGAGAAAGCTACTTCCAATTTACGAGAATTGGTAATGTCGTTGTAGTTGGGGCAAGTGGAGATTCTTGGGCAACAATATCTATTACGCCACCGACTGACCAAAACTTTAACAGATTACCAAAACGGGAAGTTGATGTAAATGGTCGTGGCGGAACTTGGCTTCTTGTTCAGAAGCCAACTGCTGGAACTTCTTTTCAAGGGCACGCAATAATTCCGAAAGGCTTTGCTCCTATTAGCTCCGTTTACTCAGATTTGATAAACGATAATGGTGTTACCGTTGGTTCTGTTATGTTTGGAGATAAAGATAACCTTAATCTGATTCGCTTTCATTTTGATGGGAAAGGAACGCAGGCAAGGAATGCTATCCCTACACGGATATTGCGCCTAGGCGTTTGTACGTGGGTAACCGAGGATGACCCACCTACGAGCGAAATCAACGACCCATTTCAAGGACGATTAACTATTTCGACGATTAAGAAAGGCTAGGGGGCAATTAAATGAACCTAATCAATGAAATCTTAACGACGTTGATTGGTGGTGTATCGCATGAACATGTCGTAGATATGGGTGTGATTATCATCCTAACTACGGCGTTGCTATTCGTGGACACCACCCAACGAGTGGCAACAGAAGTATTGCGTTATAACAAAGATAACGACCGAGCCAATAATGCCTTAAACATTCTCACCACGTTAGTATGGTATGGGTGGGGTAAAGGGAAGTATTTCAACAAGGAAACGAATGAAAGCAAGAGATATTTGATGAGTGAGCGCCTACGAGGTGACTTGCTTATTAAGTTGTGCGTGCAATATCCAGCATGGATGGTGTTATCAGTGATATTCGTATCTTTGCCCGATATTCAAATCCCAAATACGGCAATATACCTCGACCACCTATTCGCATTCGTATTTATGTTGATCCCATTCTTCTCGGAGTGTTGGTCAATCATAGAGAATTTGCGTGAATTAGTTGAGGATGATTTAATCGACTTCAATAAAGTATATTTAAAACTGTTGGAGATTGTCCGCGCATGGCGTGGCAATGCCTAACATGTGATAATTCAGATTTTATGATTAAACAAGAGTTAATTATTAAGGCTAAGGGTGTATTCTAGAACACCCCAAGAATGGCTTTATATGAACGTGGCCAACATATGAGATTGGAGATTTTATGATTAAACAAGAGCTAATTAATAAGGCTAAGGGTGTATTCCAGAGTATACGCATTGCCAATATACACCCTACGGGGGTGTTGGCTACACGGCTACTAGTGCTAGTTATGCTAGTGCCAATAATGCTGGTAGTCGTGGAATATGTGCTTGCATTCACTAAAGGGCATGTATCGGATGACATGGGAAAGTTCATCTCGGTGGGAATTAATATTATCGACCACATATTCACCCCTAGCGTGTTAACAGCCCTCGTAGGGTTCTTGGCGCTATGGGTGGACAAAGATGGGGACGGAGTCCCTGATTCATTAGAAAAGGAGGATAAACGATGAAGGTTTTTATTAACCCAGGGCACGACCCTAGGGTAGATAGCGGGGCGGTAAACCCTACTTACGGAACACAGGAGTGTGATGTTGTTAGAGAAGCTGGCGAGATGTTAGCGGATTATTTAACCAATGCAGGGTGCGAGGTTCGCATTATGCAAGACGATAACTTAGTGATGGTTTGTGATGAATCAAATGAATGGGGGGCGGACGTGTTCGTATCCTTACATTGCAACGCATCACAAGGTCGCAATGCTCGTGGTACTGAAACCTGGTATAAGTCCTTCGACGGACAGCGGTTGGCCAACTACATCCAATCGCAAATCATTCGGAGCACTAACACCATTAATCGTGGTGTTAAGCAATCCGATGGATTGTGGGTGCTAAGAAGTACGGATGCAGTTGCTGTGCTCGTTGAGATGGCCTTCATCGACAATGATGATGACTTAGCATTCATGAACGAGAATTTGGATAAGATTGTGCGTGCAATCGCACGTGGCATTACTGATTACGAGGTTGCGTGATGTATGAGAAATTTAAAAGTTACATTGATCGCTATGATTGGGTGTTTTACCTTATCATGGCAGGTATTGCCTGTGCAATCTGCTGGATTATCTACGGCGGAGGTAACGACTCCGACTATCAGCGTGCCATTGACGACCTGGAGAGAGCTAAAGAGCAACAACGAGAAAGCCTTGACATTAATAAGGATGTCAAGAATTCCGTTGAGCGAAGCACACAGCTTAATCAACAAGCAAGCGAACGAATTGACAGAGCTCAAGAATATCAACAACGAGCAAGCGATAGAATTAAAGAAGGCGCAAGCCGACTTGATGAGGCAGAGAGATTACTTGAGCGAAATGAACAACTCATTGAACGAGTTGAGCAAGGACATCAAACACAGTCACCAAACGGAACAACGACTACACCGCCAGCGCAATACGTGGGCGCTGATTAGTGGTTTACTGATCGTTGGATTAGTTGTGAAATAAAATTTTATATATAAGAAAGCCTACCGCCTGTAATAGGTTGGTAGGCTTATTTATATTTAGAGATATATAATATTAATTCACTCTAATTCATTCTAATTTAATTGCGGTTGCTCAACCGTTGCTCAACCTAACACATTGAGAATGCGATAATATCAATGGTTTAATGACATTATTTACAATTCAACCAGAATAAGACGTCTCTTGTAACGCTATAAAAACTTGTGGCGGTCTTAATTAGATAAAGGAAAGAGCACGGTATACCCCCTCTCAAACGGTATTTCATAATGTTTGTTCGGGGGCACACCGTGCTCTTTTTTGTTTGTCTTATTTAGTCAGTATGATCGGCCACAAGTTTTCTACGCGTAACTGCGTTCCTCAGGGGATGTTGTTTGTTCGGGGGCACACCGTGCTCTTTTTTTTGTTTGTCCTATTTAGTCAGTATGATCGGCCACAAGTTTTCTACTCATCACTGTGTTCCTTAAGGAAAATCAAATCATAATATAAACGATTTGATAAATTTTGTGATATAATAAGTTTATAGAAGGGTCGCCGACGTGAGTTGGGCTCATCTCTTCCTAATATGGGAGGAGGTGGTACTATGACGAAGTATGAAAAGATTAGCTTAATCATTTCTATTTTGACATTGGTAGTTAACATCATTGCCTTATATAAGTAAGCAATGAAAACGCCTAACGTAAAAGAGGTCTCTCATACCTCAACACGTTAGGCATCATCACATTTTTTAGTTGCTTGAGATGAGCCTAACGCCTCAGACACGTTGATGGCTCTTCTTGTTATATGTATATTGTAGCATACTTCTAGAAAAAATACTACCTGTATCTACGTACTTTAGTGTGGAATCTCAAGGTATTCCAATAGACGTTTGATCGTGTCTTGTCCATCGTAACAGGTATCGATGAGGTATCCTGGTTCACGTAAAAATTCTGTTAAGCCTCGATAATAAAAATATTTTTTGCTATCTTCGATGATAAAGGGGATTAGATTGTGTTTTAGACACTCTTTAAAGGCAATGAGTTCTCCTGCTACTTGCTCAGGTTTTGAGGTTTCTATGCCACCGACTACATTCGGTCGTGTTTTGTAGTTTCCTACTTTGAACCAAGGAAGTCTTTCGTCTTTAGTATTATTTTTTAATAGATAGTGAAGGTGTTTGATGTTTTCTTCTGTGAGAGGATCTTCTGCGATATCAATGCAGTAATCGATGGCTCTGAAGTGGTTGACGGTTTCGATAATATCATCAACGGACAGACTTTCATCTCCGTGGATCGTGTTCGTTTCAAAGAGATGTCTAGTTTGCTCTTCGTTCAACTTACTGCCTTCTATGTGGTTGGAGTTATAGGTCATGCGCACTTGCAGTTCATGGTAAAGTCCACCGGAGATTCCATGCTCTTTTTCTTCTCGCAACTGTTTAAGGATGGGGTTGTCAGACTCTAGTGTGTAGAGATCTGTTGGGGAACAAGAAAAGTACTCACATAACTTGCGTATGACTGAGGGTGAAAGTCTTTCACCTTTAGAAATTTTTGCGATAGTTCTTGAAGACATGTGAAGTAATTGCGTTAAGTGAGATTTGTGTAGGTTATGTTCTTGTAATAGACGGAGTAATCCTTGATAATTATACATATGGCACCTCTTTCATCTTTACTTATCATATAAAAAACAGGATAAAAAGTAAAGATTTAAGAAAAAAAGTAAAGATATACGTTTAATAAGTAAAGGATAATGAAAGATTGGACGATAATTTATTCTCAAGCTCCTGAAAGCTATCCCGTACTTGATGAGCAAATCTTGCTAGCTATATTATTCTATCGATTAAAGAGTTTAATTCCTGAAATTTACGGGAATTAAACTCTTTTGCTTTGTGAAGGAAAACTGAAAATATCGGATTTGATAAATATAGTAAATGCAGCCTTTCTTGATAAAAATGAGTCAAAAAAATCTCAAAAAGTAATTGACAGATGTCTAGTCAGAGAATATACTTAAGGTAATTTAAAACCTATTTAGGAGTAGGGTTTAAAACCTACAAGTATAGTGTTTTAAAAATCGAAATAAAAGTAGAATATGTTTTCATGTTATTGACGGTTGGCCTATGTAGGCCCCTAGGAGGTTCATTATGAGTAAAGATGTGGAAA
>QWCZ01000345.1_pt1 | contig 36663 bp, 57 predicted proteins | sample 1972651 | NCBI WGS metagenome assembly QWCZ01 (sample SAMN09866695, study PRJNA288562) | Human oral metagenome isolate pre1_saliva, whole genome shotgun sequencing... | isolation source: mouth | host: Homo sapiens | place: USA: California
GTATCCATCTGCTCTTGTTACTTTTATACCTTTTGTTGTTCTTCCTTGTTGGTATAATTTGTTCTGTTCTTCTGCTGTACTTACTCCTCTTGTGATTTTGAAATCGTAAGGAGCTATCAAAATTAATTCTTTTATAAAATTTACTAAATTTTGATGAACTCCTTTTAATTTGTCCAAACTTGCTTGTGATAAGACAAACATTTTTATCAACTCCTTTATTTTTTTATAAAAAATTATTTTTACTAATCTATAATTTGAGCTTTAAATAAGTTTTATGGTTGGTGGTATAGTAATTATATGAATAGTTATTAAAACGCTTATTTCCACTCTATAAGCTCTATATCATCAATTGTATTAGCTTGAGCTAATTGACGCGATAAAATTACATATTTATTAAAAATTTGCTCTTTTCTTTTGGCTTTTTCATCTAAAACTTTTGATAATTGCTCATTTGTAAATTCTGCTACAGTATTATCTGCTAATATCCAAAATCTTTTATCGGTCGGTTTTTCATACCCTTTTTCTATCCCTCTTTCAATATCTTTGAAGTTCTCTATATCTTTGTCATCTCTAACTTGAAATTCAACACCGTAAAGAGAAATATTATCTCTTATAGATTTATCTCTTATTCTTTTTAATTCTTCTCTTTTTTGAAGTTTTAGTTCTTCAATGTCTACTACCCATTCAATACCATTCCATTTATGAAATTCTGTAGGTTGAGTTTTCTCTATTATTTCACCGTTTTCTTCCTTTTCTCCAGCTTGTAAAAAATAAATTCCATTTTTATATAGCTGGTATTTGCTTTTCTTTTTTATTTCGTTTGTTTTTATATCGTAATAATAAGTATCATCTATTCCATCATCTGATGTGAATATTATTTCTTTTTCTAATTCTTTAGGTATTTCTTCATTTTTATCAAAGACACCTAAACAATACCATTCGTTTTTTATTCCTTTTTCTTTGTTGTATATGTATTTTTTCATTTTTTCTCCTTATCTTACTTTGATTCGTAAATGTACATATCTATTTTTAAACTATCCCATAATGAAGTATTAGGGTTTAAATTTAAAAGTTCCTCTAATGTAAATGGCTTTAGTTCTTTATAATTTGATTGTATTGAATCAATAATCGTTGTATCCTCTGAGTATAAGCATGGATTCTTATCTCTATAAAACTTATCATTAGTTTTTATTGCAGTAAACTTTTTAATAAACTTTGATTTTTTTTGGTCAATAAAATTATCTAAAAAAAGCCAAATTGTATACTCGTTAACTCCATTAAAATCATAATCAAAAATTAATTCAATATAGTCTATATTTTTATAAATCCCTTCTTGCTGTTTTGTATAAGTTCTAGCCAATTTTAATGTATCTATATATCTTGCTATGTTATCAGAGTTATAAAACGAGGAGTTTTCGCCTGCAGGTAATAATGTGTCCATAATAAAACTTTGTCTCATGGCATATATATCATCTCTTCTTACACCGTCAAACGAACGACTAAGTAGAAACTTTTTAGCATTAACTGCTCCATAAAAATCACTAAATTTTAAAGTGCCTGATAATTTATTACAAAGTATTCTAAACCGACGATTATTCAAATTTGCATTTCCATACATCATTCTGACAGGTTCTTTTTTATACTCTTCTTTATAGATATCTTTCATACTAATCATTCCACTACTTTGTAAAGTCATTTTTTAACACCTCGACTTCTTGTTTCAATTCCTTTATAGCTTCAATTAATAAACCTACTAGATTTCCGTAAGCTACAGATAGATATTTTTCTTTTGTATCTGTTATTGATATAGCTTCAGGCAATACTTTTTGAACCTCTTGAGCTATAACCCCTGTATTTTTTTTGCCGTTCATATCATATATATAACCATTAATAGAGCATACTTTACTTAAAGCATTATCTATTTTAGCAATATTGGTCTTTAATCTGATGTCAGAATAAGCAGTTATATTATCATTACTTATTATTTCTCCTGTTACTGTAAGATTTCCCTTAACTGTCCCACTTTTATCATTTCTTAAGAATAGGCTAACGTCTACATCTGCTCCTTCGCCTTGTGGCCCTCGGTCTCCCTTGTCTCCTTTGGCACCATCTCTTCCTCTTTCTCCTGGGTCACCTTTGTCTCCTTTAGCCCCTCTTATTGCTGGTATCCCTACCCATTTTCCATTATATTTAACATTTAATACATGTATTTTTTCACTCATAAATTACTCCTTTAATCTATTGGGTAAGAGTCTGAAGTTATATATGTAATTACTCCAGCTCTTAATGTTGGGTAACCATCATTTGGGTAGTCACCTACAGGTTGTATACGAATTACATTTGAGTCTCCAACTCCTCCGATATAAATTGAACCTAGTATTTTTCCGTTATCATGATATAAAGCAGTGTATAAACTCTTTGAGCTTCTATATCCAATTGGTATCTCAAAATTTGTATTAGCCATATTTTTTAAGATTATCCATTTTATATTATCGCTTTTATTAATAACATTGTTTCCTAAATCAGCTTTATTTTTTAGTCCGAATAAATCCCATTGCAAACCACCAAATGAAATTGTAACTATGTCGTTTACTCTTCTAAAAATGATTTTGGAATTCCCTAATAAAGATGAACTTGTGTATTCTTTATTCCCAGTATCTCCAATAAGTACTTTCCAACCTATGCTATCATCTCCAACTTTTTTTATCCATTTTAAAGCTCCACTTGTTACATTCCTATCAATATAAGTTGTTCCGATTGGAGCATTAATTTTTCCTTCGGGAAATCCTGTTCCAAATAATTCGGTTGAACTCATTGTATTTGTACTAGTTCTTGCATTTTCTGATAAAGCTAACTCTATGATTTCTCCAGTAGGATTTATCCAAATATTAGCTTCTGTTTCTAGTGGCTCTGTTTCTGAAATTATTACTTGATTATCCCCTCTAGCTCCACGGTCTCCCTTTTCTCCCTGTATGCCTCTTTCTCCTTGTATACCTTGGACACCTTGTATTCCTTGCTCTCCACGGTCACCTTTTAAAAGTTCTATATTTCTTTCAATATAATTATTAACAGTCAATCCGATTTCATTTATTTGTCTTGTCTTTTCATTTGCTATCTCAGATATTGCTGTATTTTTTTTATTTTCAATATTTTCTTTAGCTTCATTTAATTTTGCAACAGTTTCTTGAACAACATTATTTTTTATACTCTCCAACTCTCTTGAGTTTTCTGCTTTTCTATTCTCTATAATCTGTTTATACTCATTAGATAATCTATTAACTGTTTCATTGTAATTAGTTGATAATCTGTTTACAGTGTCCGTATACTCATTTTTATTTCTAATAATTGTTTCAATAGCACTTGTATTAGTGTTTTCTATCTGTCTAATCTTTTCGTCTGACTTATTTTGTATCAATGTTTCTACATCTTTTCTTAAATCTACAACCATTTTTTCATATTTAGAATTTAATTTCCCTATTGGAAATGTTCCTATAATCCCATTTTCATTTAAATACCAAAATGTATTTCTTTCAAGTTGGGGTAAAACTTGTGATTGATGTAATGGGTCTGCGTCTGTTTTTACTCCAGTAGTTTTTAGATATTTGTTTATATTGGATACATCTTTTGCTACCTCATTATATTTTTGAACTAACACCTTTAGTTCTGGATAAGCCTCTTTGTACTCACTTGAATTGATATCAGTTTCATAAATTATTTGATATTCTATAGCTTGTGTATCTATTGTTGTATCTACATTCAAAAATGTATTGTTATTCTCTCTTGAAATGTTGTAATTCCCTCTGGGGATTGGTTGAAATATTTCTCTTTCTTTTCTGTATAAAAAAACAGCAATACCGGTATCTACACCGTTTATTTCGTATTTCCCATTTGTTTTATCAAATTGCCTGACTATATTTAAGAGTTTACCTGTTTTATAACTCATTTTATCCTCCATAAAAATAAAGGGGCAGGGTTTTTATCCCCTACCCTTTAAGGTTTAAGCTGTTTTAAAAGTAAATTTTGTTATGAAAGTAGGTTCTATACAAATAGCACCCATATATTTTCTATTTTGTAAATGCCATCTAGCTCCATCTGTTTCATGAAATTCTGCAACACCTTTTTCTGTCCCTTTCCAATTTACACAACCACAAGTATTAGATGGTACTATGTACATTGTTCCTGATGGAGTCATATTAGAATCTCTTGTAATTAAAAATTCTGCTCCTCTAATTCTTGTTGGTTTTTCACTATCTCCCCATTCAATAGAATCTTTAAAATCTCCATTTAAGAAGAAATTAGATTGTACTAACATTTCCCAGTCTGTTATATTTAATACAACAGATACTCCTTTTTGTCCATCAGGTGTCATTGCAGCATTGGCATGAGCAACAGCTATTCTTCCAACTAGAGCTCTTATAACTTCTTCTTTATCTAAAGTTTTTGTTGCATTGTCTATTTTAGCTAATTCAGAATCTTTATCTTTTATTGATTTTAATATTTTTTCATCTTCTTTATGTGATAAAGCTATTGCCATTGTTTTTTGTAATGTACCTTTTGCATCTAGTGATGTCTTTTTAAAATCAATATCAGGGATTTTATGTTGTGAAGATATATAAGCTCCAAAAACTTTGTAAGGTTTTAGTGGCCCAGCATCTCCACCATTATTTCCAGCATCTCCTTCATAACCTTTATCATTTGAATTGTACATTGATGGAAGTCCATCTTTTGCAGTAGAGCCTTCTGCTCTATATAGAGTATAACTTTCTCCACTTGTTGCATCACCTTTTTCACAGAACTTAGCTAGCCCCATAGGTATTTGAACTGACATTGCTATAAGTGCTTGTGTTGCATATTTTTCTTGTAATACTTGTTCTAATGGTTTTGCCATTTAAAATCATCTCCTTTTTTTTACTCTGCTATTTGATTAAAATATTCTAATTCTTGCTTGTTTAACAATTTGCCTTGTATTTCTTTTCTCTTCTTTTCTATATCTTTTCCACCCATTAAGATATATTTATTAAATTCTGCTATTCCTTCATCTGCTGTTAAGTTTCTACTTATGTTTCTTTCTTCTCTTTCTTTTATTCCATTTACATTTTTACCTCCTTGAAAATGATTTATAACTTTTGTTAGTATTTTAATTGCTCCTGGATCCGATGTTATTGCATTAAAATATTTTTCTTCTTCTGTTCCTTTTAAAATGTTTTTTAAAATATTGCAATTAGCATGGTAATTTCTTTTTTCATCATAAGTTAAATTTTTGTTAAGATTATTTTTTATTGTTTCAGGGTCTGTTGCTTGATTACCTTGATTAATCATTAATTCTATAACACCTTCAACTTGATCTTGAGAAAGTCCTAATTCTTTGTATTTAGATGTAAAATTTTCTAAAGCTTTAATGCTTTCATCAGAATAATCTATATCTTCTTTAAATCTTTCTAAGTTATAACCATTAAAATTTTTTTCATCATCAAACTTAACATCTTCAGCATTAAATAATTTAACTTCTTTCTTTTCTAATTCTGATGTATTATTGGTGTCTTCAATTTCGTTTGTGATATTTATATTCTCTATATCATCTATTTCAATTGGAACTTGATTTTCTATTTCTTCCATTTTATCCCTCCGTTTTTTCAATTAAATCAAACTTTAATTTAGTTAATAATTCTCTTTGCTCCGGATAATATCCATTAGCTCTATAAAAGCCTTCACAATAATTTTTCCAGTCAATTAAGCACAAATCTATTAAATCTATTAACTCTTGATTGCCTTTTAATTTTTCTAAATAAATTTCATATTTGTTATTAGTAATCATCTAACGAATCAACCCCTTCGTGTATTCTTCCAGCAATTCCTGTTTCTTGTTTTCTTCCTACATTGTCTTGAGCTTTTGCTAATAATTGTATTTCCTGAAGTCTTCTTTGTTCTTCTAATTTTTGTATCATTTCTTCTTCAGTGTTTATAATATCCATTGGTACTCTCATTTTTTCTCTTATGTAATTAACTAATTTTTCAGGTTTCATGATAAAAGCTCTTTGTTCTTCTGGAATTAATTGAGCTGTTATATTGTAAAAGTCTAATATTCTTAATGCTTCATCTCTCCCACTGTTTTGGGTTAATTCATTAACATAATGTATTTGTGAATGAGTCACATAATCTTGATTTTCTAATTTATCTAACAATCCTTTTTTTTCAAGTATGTAATAAGCGTTCATAAAAGTAGGTTCTAAAAGTTCAGTATTTATGTTTTCATACGTTCCTGAAAACTCTTTTCTAAACATTTCGTGTCTTAAACTCATTTCTGTAGCACTACGATTTGTAGTGTTTCCTACGTCACCTAGAGGTTGAGCCATGAAAGCTCTACGGAGTCTATCTCTACATTCATTAATATCTTGGTCTATAGGTATTAAATTAGTGCCAGTGTTAATTGGTTGTATTCCTAATCTATTCCCATCATTGAATTGACCACCATAATTTATTCCACTAGGTTTTAAAGTAACTTTACTGATTAAGTTTCTATCTCCGAAAAATTGTATAGGTGGATTTACAATCTTATCTCTATGTTCTGCTCTTTTAGAAATGTTTTCGTTCAACTCTTTTATCAAATGCTTATTTGCTCTAGCTATACCAATTCCCCAAGGATTAGAACTATCTACTTGCCATCTAAAAATTGTATAAGGGTTATATTCTAAAACTTCAAACAATAGTTCTTCTTTAAAATCTTCTGTATGAACAAAATGATAATAGACTGTTGTAGATTTATTCTCATCAAATTCACCTATAACACTTTCAATTACTGTTATTTTGTTGTTTAAATTTTCTTCTGCTATTAATTCAGAAGGTTTTTTTAAGCCTAAGTGTCCAAACATATCATTCAAATCCAGAAGATTTTTTTCAATATATTTTTTAAAAATAATATTAGGCTTCCCTTGGTTATCCTCTAAAAAGAATATATTGTCCAAATTTTGATAAGCATAAGTAAATGGTTTAGCACTTGATTTTAGTTCTATAATTTTTCTTATCCCTGTCCCAACTTTTATACAGTCCATTAAAGCTTTATGTGTTTCAGTATAATAATTAGTTCTTTCATTTGTGTAATATACAGTTTCAGAGTTTTTTTCAAGAATTTTATCAATTTCATCAATTATAACTTTAGCTCCGGATTCGTCTGTATCTAAAATTGTTTTTACAACATCAACATTAGATTTCAACCTTGCCCAGCATTCCGTTTTACTGAAAACTGATGTCATTATAAAATTACTTAAAAATCTCAAACATTCAAGAACCGTACTTTCTACCTTTCTAGTTGTTATTTTCTGTCTTTGAGTTTCATCTCTTATTTTAAAACTCACATCTGTTAGCTCGAATACTTCATTATAATCAGGCTTTATATCTTCTTTGTAATTTTTAGCTTCTTCAAAATAATATATTAATTTCTCTTTACTTGGTTTTTTCATTATAAACCTCGCTATCTTTTAAACATTTTTTTCAATTTGTCTTCTTCCTTTTCATCAGCAACTTTTATAGATTTCGTATAATCTACATTTGTTTTTTGTGATGGTTTATCTTCTTCTTTTTCGTTATCAACTTTTATAGATTTTGTATAATCTACATTTGTTTTTTGTAATGGTGTTGTTTGTAATTGTAAACTAGCTCCCTCAAGTGTTTTAGAATCTGCCATGAATTTATCAGAAAAATCTTTTTCAATTTTTTCTTTTTTTTCAATTTCTCCTATTCTTCTTTGTTCTGCTTCTCTTTGTTTTTCCATTTCTCTTTTCACTTCTTTGTTTGGGTCTCTTCCTATTAATCCACCAGTCAAAGAGCCTAAAGCCTTACCTAAAAATCCACCACCACCACCTTTACAAAAAATATTTTGATTGAATTTTTCTTTCAAACTTTCGTATCTCTTCATAATAACACTCCTATTACTGATTTTTCTTTATCTTCTGTCGATATATAACTATATCTTTTTTTTAAAAATTTATGAAATCTATAAGCGATTTTGTTCGCTTTATAGCACCATTGAGCTATTTTTTGATAATACTTTAATTGTTCATCAAACAGTTTTAAAAGTTCATACACTGAATTTGATGCTGTTTTAATTTCTTTATTGATATCAATTACTCCCATAAAGCAAATATCGTCATAAATTGTAAAATCTATGTAGTATTTATCATCAATCAAGAAAGCTTTATCAGGGTTATTATCTTCTGAATCATCGAAATAGTATTTATAATAGTCATCAATTTTAAAACTATCTATCTTTCTTCTTATCTCATCAATTTCATTTTGATTTAACTGCTTAATCATAGAACTCATAATCTCCGTTATCATAATTATCTTTATATGTAAAATCTTTCATATTACTTTCATAACTCTCTAAAAACATTCTCATACAAAAGTATTCGACAGCGTCACATGTATTACTTGCTGCAAGTCCTCTGCCGTGTATTGGAACTCTTAGATTTTCACCACTTGAATTGTCTATTTTCCACTCATACATCTTCATTAATTTAACCATTTCTCTAATACTTGCACAATCCAAGAACTTGATTTTATGCTGTTCTATACTGTGTCTCGTTATTTCGATAGTCTTATTGACTTCATAAGCTCTTAAAACTCTAACATTATTAAAATGCTTGCTATATGCTTCTCTTCTACTTGTTAAATATTCGATAGCGTCTTGTCTATTTCTAGCGTCGTGAGGTAGTATAATTTCTACATCTTTGATATTAGCTTGTTTCATAAATGCTTTTATGTAGTCAATATAATGTATTGTTGCTTTATCTGTATTAGCATAATGATGAATTATAGTGTTATCTATTGTAAATACTAATGCTGTACTGTCGTTTATTCCTAAGTCTTCACTAACATAAAGTTTTTTATCTGAAATATCTATTTTTTTTATCCACTCAGCTTTTAAAAGACTGTTCGCATATATAGAATTTTCGTTCGCTACATCTGTATCACACAAGTAATCTTGTCTGAATTTGCTCTCACTCATCAACTGCTTAGCTTTTTCTAGCTTCTCATCACTCCAAACTGGGTTTCCCTTTTCGTCAACTGCTTCTTTATCTAATGCACTTAAAACGCTCTTGAACCAAATTTTTAAGTTCTCAACACTCTCCAACAACTCATTAAAGTAACTAGCAAATCTTGGAGTGCTTACAAGTATGATTTTACCGTTAACATTCATTACTGATGGTATTAGATATAATAATATATCTCTATTCTTTATAGTTGCCATTTCTGATATTATCAATATATCTAAGTTTCCACCAATTTTGGTATCTGCATTTTGAGCATCTACAAAATAAATAATAGATCCATTTTTAAATCTTAAAGAGTTATCAGAGTGATACAATTTCCCTGATTTTTCGGGTAGTAATAGACATTCTTTGTCAATAACTTCCTCGATTATTCTTTTTCTTTCATTTGTAAAACCATCTAATATCATCATTTTACCTTGCTTCATTGTAGGAAACATATAGTAAACGACTGTATTAGCTTTATTCAAACATTCTTCACAAGCTAAACTAAAAGCGAGTAAGTCTTTACCTAGCCGTCTAGCCCAGCAAATTATGAAAAAGTTATATAATCCAGACTTGAATGTATCTATAATATTTTTTTGATAATCTCTAGCTTTAAACACAAAATACTTTAATCTTTCTTTTTTTCTTCTATCTAATTCATTTTTAAAGAAGTTATATATCTTATTCATTTTTATCAACTTCTTTTGATTTTTCTATTATGTGCAAAATCTTCTCTATATCATCATCTGTTAAATTAGAAAGTTCTTCAGATATAATGTTTAATCTGTTGTCTTTGTACTTAGCTTTTTCTAGTTCAAATCTCTCTAATCTTTCTAATCTGTTAAGTTCAAGTATTTCTTGCTCAGTGAGTTCATTTTGTTTTAATGTATCTTGTAACTCTTTAGATATTCCATTTTCTCTTAACTTTTTCAAGATTTCTTCTTTAGCTTCTACATTTATATAAAATCTATCTTCTTTATTTTGTGCTATCTCTCTACTATATTTCTCTCTTAAAGATTTTAAATAGTCTAGTTGCTTAACTTGTAATTTCTCCTTACTGCTTAATTTCCCAGCGACAGACTTAGACAGTCCTAATTTGTCCGCTACATCTCTTATTGTCTCCCCCGACTCTATTAATGCTTTTGCTTTTTCTTTTTTCTTTTTTCTGTTGTCGTTTGTCGTTGTCGTACTCTTGTCGTTGTTGTTGTCGTTTATTGTAATATTAAAATCTTTTCTATATCTCTCTACAGTTCTTATACTTATGTTTAATACTGTTGCTATCTCTTTGTTATCTTTGTTGTCTATAATTAATTTATAAACTTCTTGTCTTGTGCTCACATCTTGCAGCACCTCCTGATTTTTAAATTAAAAAATGGGATATATAAAAAGTTAGTCTATAATTTTATAAACTTCTTTTTACATATCCCATCTACTTTTTAAAAAAAATTTTGATTGTAAGATATTGTTTTATTTGATTTTTAAAAAAAATATACTTTTTTGTATTGATATTATTGGACTTTTTCAGTTCTACAAAAATATTTTAAAAAAAGTGTTGACATAATCATTTGATTATGATACTATAAGTTATCCCTAGAGAAAGGGGGTGATATTATGAAAGTTCAATTTGTGTTTGTTATCGGTAATTGGCGGATTACAATAACAATAAGCAGAAAGAATAAATAATATCCCGCTCTCCCTCGCTCGAGGGGGACAAGAGTGATATAACTCTAAGCCTCATACACTTAGATTATATCACTTCTTAAAGAAAAAATCAATAAGGAGAGATGAAAAATGAGAATTTTATCAGATTTAAAAAGTTGGAATGACGGGAAAAAAATAACAGTTTATGAAGAAAAAGGAAAATTATATGTTTCTGATAATTTTATGACTTTTGGAGAAAAAAAAGATATAGATAAATGGTTATCTTTTTATAAAATCTTTTTTGAAGAAGATAGTATTTTTGGTTTAATAAAAGGGGATAAAAAACTTTTTGAAATAGGGATTTTATAAGGAGGAAAAAATGAAAAAAATTACAAGAAAAATTATAATAAACGCTTTAAATAACAATGAAATTAAAATAGTATGTACTCACTTAGATAGTGGATACTGCTCTCAAGTAAAAACACCATTTGAAGTAACAGGAGATTATAGAGAACATTTAATCAGAATGTACAATCAAAATAATAAAATGTTTAGAGCTTATAACAATAATGAATTTAGTTGTTTATACGATAATTATATTATAATCGAGGGGTAAAAAAGCCCCTCATAATTCAAGGAGGGTAAAATGGAAGAGAAAAAAAGAAAAGGATACAAAACTTCAAAAGCACAAGTTGAGGCAAACAAAAGGTATTTAATGAACAATGAGGAGGCGAAAGAAAAAAAGAAAATATCAAATTTAAAAAGTAATGGAAAAAAATTTATTTTAGAATATGCAAATTTAGAAGAATTAGAGGATTATGAAAAATTTATAAAAGAAAGAAAAGATATTTTAAAAAAAGTACCTCATGAAGATCTTGAAAATCATAAATAAAAAGATGAGTTTTAATACTCATCTTTTTTTCTCTCAACCTTCTTCGATTATCTTTTTTATATCATCTTTTTCATATCTATTATTTTTTGAAAAAATAACAATTTTAGAATTTTTAATTTTAATTCTGTATTCTCCATCTCCTAATTTTTCTAAAATTTTAGGTATTTCTTTTATATCAATCATTCTGTTCCCTCAATTTCAATCTCGAAAAAATTATCTTTTGCTAATTCTTTTGTAACTTGTAAACAATAAATTTGGCTATCATCATTCCATAAAATCCCATTAAAGCTATCTAAAATGCCTTTTAAATAATTATCGACATCTCTTTTTCTTTTGTCTTTAAAAAATAATTTAATTTTAACTTTAATATCTCCTACAAATTTATAAATTTTATATAATTTTATATAATTTTGTACATCTTTTCTGAACTGTTTTGCCTCTTCACTTAATGCTTTTCCTTTCCCACTCTTAGTTTTAATCCAATGACTATTCACAGTATCAGGCTTAAAAGGAAGTCTATATTTATAAGTTTTAAAGCCCATAATTATATCCTGTTAATAACAAAATAACTATTGAAATTGCTTCTATACCTGCGATAAAAAATAAAATAAAATTAATGTTAAATAAAAAATCACTTTTAGCATCTTTTATATGGTATTCGTTATTCCAATATTTAGCAAGATTTCTAAAATGAATCTCATCTTTTTCAGCTTTTTCTCTTTTTTCTCCTGCTTCTTTAGCTTGTGTTATATAAAAAATTCTTTCTGATTCTAATTTTTTAAGTTTATCATTTAGTTTTATATTTTCTTTAGTTTCAATTGCTGTTTTTTTGTTTAGAATCTCAATTTCTTCTTTTAATTCGTTAATTTCTTTTATGTAAGCATTATTATCTTTTGAAGCATTTTTTAAATCTTTAATAAGATTTAGTAAATACTCCTCACATTCTTCCTTGCTATTCAATTTACCAGCATTGTAAGTAACTCCAGCTTCTTTATTAGCTCTTGTTATAAGCTTTCTCAAATAATCCCTTGTTTCCATTTTCTTAATAACCATTTATTCCCTCCATTTTTTAATTTTCTCTCATCAAATAATCTAAACAACTTATCTTCTGCCCACATCTTGCCGTTTTCTCTATTTATGTACTCACTGCCTAAATCATCAATAAAAAGTAGGTCCACATCTCTAACAGCTTGTATTAATAACTCCTCATTATTGTTATCAATTCTAATTTTGCACAAATAAGAACTTAAATTAAAGCTTAAGACAGTAAAATTATTTTCTTCAAGCATGTTACAAACACAACTAGCTAGAAATGTCTTTCCAGTTCCTACATCTCCCATAAAAATATAGCCGTGTTTATCGATTTTGAAGTCTTGTGCATATCTATACAATTCTTGATATATTTTTCTTTCTTTTTCGGATTCAAAAACTGCATTTTTAAAAATGTTGTTTCTTTGGCTTCTGTCTATAATGCTTAAATCTTTGAATCTCTTTAGCCTTGCTTGTTTTCTCCAACTTTTGACACAAGCACAATCACGATGTAATTCGTATCCGTCAGTATCTTGATAGTCTATAATTTCTCCACAAGTATCACATCTTTTTAAAACTTGTGTACCATCTTCTAAAACTTCAATTTTTAGTTCTGGAAGTTTAGAAAAATCTATATCAAGCTTAGTTTTTTCAACGAAAGATTTTAAATCATCTATGCAATATTTACACATTCTTAATCACCCCATTTCACATCTAATTTTTCTATCTCTTGAGTGTTTCTGAAATTAAATTTAGGATTATTTATTTTTTGATTTAGGTACTTTTCAAATTTAGACCCAAACAGAGTATCAGGGCATAAATATTTCTCCATATCACTATTTAGCCATTCAGAGCATTTTTTATCTATAACACTTTTAAAATCTTCTAGTGTATAGCCGTCATTAATTCTAGCTTTTATGTGCTTAATTGTATTTTTAGAACTTGATTTATATTTAGTTCCTGCTTTTTGGTTCAAGTGATTTACAACTTCTTCAATTTCTTTTATATAATGTGTATTGTTCTTTGTGTCTTTTTCATTGTGTATTGTTATACCTACATTTTTTGTAGGTGGTGTACCCACATTTTTTGTAGGTGGTTCAGTAGCAAAATTTGTAGTAGCATTTTTTGTACCTACATTTTTTGTAGGTGGTGTACCCACATTTTTTAAATAGTAAACATTAACTTTTCCATTAGTTTTTTGAATTTCTATTAACCCTTTTTCTTCAAGTTGCTTTAGATATTTAACAACAGTTCTATAGTCTTTTATTCCTGTAACTTTACATAATTTTTCTTGACTAGGAAAACATTTGCCATCTTTGTCAGCATATCTTGCTAAAAGCATATATATCAATTTTTCCATAGCTGATATGTCTTCTCTATCAACTAAATCATTTTCAATCCAAAACCAATTTTTTTCTCTTATATCTCTCATTTTTACCTCCTACATTTTGGAGAGTGTCTTACTCCTCTCTTTTTATTATTTCAATTAGTGATTACTATAGTTTTGAGTAAGACACAATACCATAGCAACCACTGATTCAAATAATAAATCTGTTGTTTTTTGTTACATTAAGGTTTATAATCTTTTTTGGTGGGGTTGAGAAAATAATATTAAGGAGATAAACCATGATTTTAAGAGAAGAAAATTTAGATTCATCATCACTTAAACATATTCAACTAGATACTGAAACTAATATCTTAACAGTAACATTTCAAGATAAAACTTTAAAAAACGGAAAAGTTAATATTGGTGCAACTTATATCTATAAAAATGTTACCGAAGATATTTATAATACAATTATTAATGCTAAGACTAATCATATATTTGAGAACTCACATGGAAAATGTTTTGATAGACTTATAAGAAAATTTCCTAATAAATTCCCATATACAAAAATTGATTAATTAATCAATAACAATAAATACAGTTGCTGGTCCTTCAACTGTTATTTCTTTTTTTTCATAAGGATCTAAAACTATCGTTTCAACTCCACCTCTCATTATTAATTCATCATGTAATTCTTTTGTTGAAAAATCTTTTATATTTTTTTTTATTTCATCTTTTAATCTTTCTATTTCCTCATTAGTTTCTTTTAAATTTTCCATTTATTCTCCTTTCTTTTTTAAAATTAAAAAATTTAGACATTAAAGATTAAAGAACAGCCCTTAAATCTTTTTTGTTTTAATCTTATTTTTTATTATGACCTTATAACTTATTTTTTAGTATTTATAAGTTTTTTTTACTTATAAAATCAAGCAAAAAAAATAGAGATATCTACATTTAATGCACTTGCAATTTTAGTTAAAGTTTTGATATTCGAAGCTCCTCCACTTTCTAAACGTTTAAAAAAATAGCTTATATTTTCAGGAGTTTTATCTAATTTTTTCGCTAATTCAGACTGATTAATCTCTTTTTCTTTCATTATTTTTTTTATATTAAATGAAATTCTTATTCCAGTTTTTTTTGCATCTTCCATTTTCACACCTCTCTTTTTTTATATAATATAATCTTTTTTTACTTATGTCAATAAAATTTTAATTTTTTATATTTTTTTTAAAATTTTTACATAAAAAAACCACTAATTAAAGTGGTTTTAATGTTGTAAATTATTTATTATCTTAGTATGATTGCATATTGTTAAAATTTAGTTGAAGTCCATTATTATTTTTAATTTTTATATTTATATCATGTAATAAAATCATTGTTATTGTATTTAAAAATGGTTCTCCTAGAACTTTAACTATTGTACTTTCTTCACCTATTTGTTGAGCATCCTCATGAGTATAAGTAATTTTTTTAAAATAATTATCTAACATATTCTCTATTTTAATACGATAGTTTCTTTTAGCTTCCAATATTTGAAATTCATCACCTGTTCCATATGCTTGAATAAACTCATTTGCAATATTATTCTTTTCTCTTTTTATTGCATCTGTGACATATTGTAATGTCATGTTAGTTAATCTTATATCATTTCTTCTAAGTGTTTCAGCAATAATTTTTACAGCAAGTTTTAAATTTATGTATAAAAAGTCAAGATCATCTAGTGCTTTCAAATAATTCCTTTTTGTTTTTTCCCCAGCATTAGAAAAAATATCATCAAATGTTATAATTACTAGATTAGATGCAATATCTAGTATATCTTCATTTATTTCATTTAATTCATACAATTCTAAAATTTTATCTATTTGACTATTAATATGATTTCTGGAACTGTGAACACCTTTTATCATTCTTGCTTGTGTTATTCCTGAAATAATATATTTATAATTTTTATAATTTGGTAATGTTTCAAAGGCAATATTAGTTAAAATTCCAGTTTTTATTATATCTGAAGGTGTTTTCTCATACACTGAAGATAAATTTTGTATTTTCCATTCAATATTTTCCAAGTTCATTTGGTTTAAAATTAATTCTAATTCCATATAAATTACTCCTTTTCTTCCATATTTATTATTTCAGTTTCTTCTATTTCAGAAGAATCAAAATATATATCTTCTAGATAATCTACAATTTTTTTTAAGTCAGTTGCTATACTTTTTAAACCTTTTTTCATTTTTTTTGTTTTTTCTTTATTATTTATATCAAGCAGAAGTTTAACATCTGCCCATTGTTTTGAAATATTTTCATTAAAATCCCAAATTTTTGTTATTAAAAGACTATTGCTTTCTAAATCACTGCCAAAAGCTCCAACTTTTCTTTTTGATATATAATCTAAATTTTCTTTTTTAGTGATACTATACATATTAACTTTTTGTCTAAGTATCTCATTTTCTTTAATTAAATCTTCCATTTTATTTAAAATATTTTCATAAGTTTTATTATTTTTTATTTCTAATTTTGAATTATCTTTTTTATTTAAGATATTTTTAATAAACTTCTTATCATTTAAATTTAATTTTTTTAATGAGTGTAATTTTTCTAATGTTTTTTTATTAAAATTACTAGTAGTATTTTTTAATATTTTTTTAATAGTTTTTTCCGATAATGTACTTTCTTTTGAAAACTTATAAACACTTATATTTTCTTGTTTTAAATATCTTTTAACTATTTCTTTAATAGTGGTATTTTTATCTAAATTTTCTTTCATTTTTACTACTACTCCTTTTTTACTTTTTCTATATAAAAAAGTATAGCACTTTTATTAATATTTTTAAATATCCCACCTCAATCTTTTTATTTCTTCTAACATTGATATATTAGTTTCACTTTCAGTAAATTCAATTTCTTCTGCTACCTCATCATCAGGAAATAAGAGCCAACTAGCAAATAAATTAGCTTCATCTTCAAGTTTACTTCTTCGTAATATTCTAGTATTATCTATTAAAAATTGATATTGACTTGATGAATGTAAAATAGCATGACCTAATTCATGTGCACAAACTAATTTTTGGTCAAATTCACTCAATTCACAATTGATAAATATATATTTTTTTCTTAAAATTCTCTTAAAAAATCCTCTTACTTCTCCTAAGTCCTCATATATTATTTCTATATTTAATGCTTTAGCTAACTTAAAAGGATTTCTAGTTCTATGCTTTGCAATTAAATTTGATACTCTCAATTCTATATTCAATTTAATCACCAACTTTTATTTCTTTTTCTTATTTTTTTGCTTTGCATCAAAAAATGCAGACTGAATGGCCATTAAAACTTTTTCTTTATCTTCATCAGAAATAGTTTCATCATTAAACATTAATGCAGACTGTTCTATAACTTCTTCAAATTGATTTTTACTTCTAGTATCTAACTCTTTATATTTTGGTAAGAGCCCTTTTTCCAAAGTTAGCAATCTTTTTTGAAATTTTTCTGGCAATCTTCTGAACTCTTCATACTCTTTTATTTCTCTCTCTTCTTCTGAAGTAATACGCAGTATTTCTTTAATCTTTTCTAAAAAAGCCTTACTTGGCTTTGTAGAATTATTTTCAGACATAGTTACATAAGCTTGAGTAACTCCTATCATTTCTCCTAATTTTTCAGCTGTTATTCCAAGCTCATCTCTTTTTCTTTTAATAATTTCTCCAGTTGTTTTCATATAGATACCTCTTTCTAAAAAAATTAGTTATATAAGTATTTTACAATAACTTTTATAAAAAATTAACTATTTTTTTTAAAAAAATAAAAAAAATACTTGACATAAGTAAAATATAGTTATATTATATAACTATAAAGAAGTTATATTTTTTTAACTATATATATAAGCATAAAAATATTATATAAGTAAAAAGGGGATATATTGCTTATGAGAAAAGAAATAAGAGAAAAGTTAATAAAAGAAATTTATAAAACAGAAAGAGAAAGGATTGATTGGCTAAATTCTTTTATAAAAGAAAAGAAAAAAGAAAAAAATAGCACTGGGTATTTAGAGGGTAAAAAAGATGGAATTATTCAAGCTTTAAAAGTTTTTATAAGAGAAATAAGAGAATTGGGGGATTAAAAATGGATTGGAAAGATTTTATAAAAGTAATAAAAAAAGTTAAATTTGATAAAAATATAAAATTGGAAGATGCAATAAAAATATTGGAAATATTAAAAAATAATAAAGCATTGGAAGTATAGGAGGGAATATGAATAGTTATTTTATTGGATTGATGATTGTAGCAGTGTGTAGCAATTATACGATTTGGGATATGTGGATAAACGATATGGGTAAAGAGATAAGTTTCAAAAAGATTGTTTGTCCATTTTTAGCAACAAATTTTTTATGGATTGTAATTTTAATTTTAATAGTTTTTGATAAAAAATTTTTTTAAAGGAGGATAAAAATGAATATATATGAAAAATTGTTAAATGTACAAATAGAATTAAAAGCTCCAAAAAATCAGTTTAATAAATTTGGTGGATTCAAATATAGAAGTTGTGAAGATATTTTAGAGGCTTTAAAACCTGTATTATCAAAATATAAATTAGCTATGATAATAACAGATGACATTATCACAGTTAATAATAGAAATTATGTAAAAGCGACAGTTAAATTGTTTAATACAGAAAAAGAAGAATTTATTGAAAATAGTGCAATAGCAAGGGAAGAAGAAAGCAAAAAAGGAATGGACGGTTCACAAATTACAGGAGCTAGTTCAAGTTATGCTAGAAAATATGCACTTAATGGGTTGTTTGCTATAGATGATACAAAAGATAGTGATAGTACAAACACTTATGATGGAGTAGAGAAAAAATCCAAAGTTCAAGAATATTTAAATAGTAGACCTGGAATGGTTGAAAGATTAACAGAATATTTGACAGGTGAAAACCTTGAAAGAACATTAAATCATTTTGGAGTTAAAGAAATTAACGAAATGACAGACGAACAATTACAAGAAGCTACAAAAAAAATATTTAAAAAATAAAGGAGTGGTAAAAAATGAATTTTTATGATGTAACAAAAGACTATATTGAAAGAATGGAACTTTTAGAACAAGGAATTAATGCAGAAACTGGAGAAATGACTGATAATACAAATCAATTAGTAACTTGGAATGAAGAGCTTACAAAAGATTTGAAAGAAAAATCTAGTAATGTAATTGCTGTCGTTAGAAATCAAGAGCTTACTATTGAGGCTATTGATAATGAAATAAAAAGATTAAAAGCTATGAAAGATGGTATTGAAAACAGATTAGATAAATTTAAAACTTATATTAAGAATGCAATGTTAACAAATGGTATTGAAAAAATAGATACTAATCTAGGAAGTATAAAATTTACAAAATCAACATCTACTGAAATTTATGATGAAAGTTTGATAGATAAGAAATTTATAGAAGTTGTAACAACTGAGAAAATATCAAAAGAAAAAATTAAAAAAGCTTTAAAGTCTGGGGAAGAAGTTCAAGGGGCAAGACTTGTTGAAAATAAAAATTTAAAGATAGGATAGGAGATAGGATATGTGGAGAGTTGATAAGGAAATGTTAGAAAAAGGTATAAGTGAAAATGAAATTTTAAAAAAAGATGGTTGTTATGATTGCACAATAAATAAATTTATGCACTTTAAAAGCGATAAAAGTCAATCGGAAGCTATAAAAATATTTTTAGAAAATGATAAAAAAGAAATGTTTACATTAAATTTATTTTTCAAAAAATCGACAGGAGAAGAAATTGATTTTAATTTAAAACATTTAAATCAATTAGAATATTTACTAAAAATTAATCATAATGATATCGAATGGGAACAAGAGGAAGATAATTATAAGAATATTAGACTTGTAAGCCCGAATTTTAAGAACAAAAGAATAGGAGTTATTGTTGAAGTTGAAGAAAAAACGGAAAATGAAAAAATAAAATATGATTATAAACTAAAATGTTTCTATGAAATAGAAAATAAAAGAGCATCATTTGAAATAAAAAAAGGTAAAGATGCTGAGACATATTATTATTATTTAGATAAATTCGGACAAAATGAAGATATTGATTCAAAAATTGTTGAAGTATTTGGAGAACAAAAATCATTAAATGATGATGATGATGGTTTCCCATTCTAATAAGGAGTAATTAAATGGAAAAATTAGGATATTCAAGACAAACACAGAAACTTATATATTGGATTATTTCAGATTTTGCTAATTTTTGGAACGGAAATAAAGCAGGGAATACTCCAACTACTTATGATTTAGAATATGCTAAAAATATTTTAAAATCTGAATTTGCAAAAATATATCAAGGTTTTAACTCAAATACAAATGTCTATGAATATCTTAATTCTATGCTTGAAGATAAGTACAATTTAAGTAATGATGTAATGTTTGATATGATTTTAAAAGCTTATCAAATGCTACAAAATAAAGCTGGATATTTTAGTCTCTCATTGAATCAATTAAGTCAGAAACAAGCTAATGATTTTGTTGAGTGGCTTATACAATTAGCTATAGAATATGGAATTGAATTAAGACAAGAAATTACAAGTGCAATAGATAGAGAAGAATATCATAGAGCTTTTATATTTGCTTGTTTAAAAAATAAAGTTTGTTGTGTTTGTGGTAAAGTTGCAGAGTTACATCATTATGACCAAGCTAGCAGTATTGGAGGATATAAATTTGATGATGGTTTAAAATTAAGAGTTATGCCGTTATGTAGAGAACATCATACAGAAATACACAATATCGGACGTGATGTTTTTAGTAGTAAATATCATTTGGCAGGAATTAAATTAAAATCAAATGAAGTTTCTTATTTAAAAAAGAATGTTTATACAAATCATTTTAAAGCATTCAAAGAATAACGACTATTTCCAAAATTGAAACAGTCGGAAAATACAGGGGTTGAACGATTTTGTTGATGTCAGCAAAACGATAAAAATAGGAGGAAGTAATGGAAATTAAAAAATTAAAAAATGGAAATTATGAAATAACAAAAGAATATTTAGAAGAATTATTGGTATCAGATTTTAAATTAAATGCTTTAATTAATGGTGGAGTGAATAATTGGGAGTTTTATGATGAAGCTATGGAAGATTTTAATATTGATGAAGTGATAGATTTTATTGACACAATAGAGTAATGTAGGATTAGGAGAATAAAATGGAAAAAGAAAATGTATTAGAAATAGAAATAACTAAAATTAATGATAATTGGAGTTGTTGGTTTATTAAAACAATGAATAAAAAAATATTAAAAAATGGAATAAAGGATAAATTTTATATAAATGATAATTGGTATCATTTTGAAATTACTGAAGGAGAAACAGATTTTTATTACTCAGTTAAAGATATTAATTCACAAGAAGAACCAACACTAAATATTAATTATAAAGATGATGGAATACCAAATTTAATTGAAAATAATGAAGTTAATGACTTAGTATTAGTAATTCTTGAAATAAATGAAAAATATGAAATACCAAAGAGATGGAGAGCAAGACCAGAGAACAGATATTTTTCTATAAATGGCGGTGGAATAATACTTAAATTTTTAGAGGAATCTATTATTGAAGATAATAATAGATATAACTTAGGTAACTACTTTCAAACAGAAGAAGAAGCAAAAAAAGTTATAAGCAGTAAAGAATGGCAAGACTTCTGGGCTAAGGTAAGAGCAGGAGAGATTGGAGAAGAAAATGATTGAAATAGTTACTGAAAAAGACAAGAAAAGTAAAATACTTAAATATAGATATTTACATAGTTATTGCCTAAGCTGTAATACTAAAAGTTCTAATCTTATTTCTATCAGACAAGATGGTGGAAATAGTGGAACTATAATAAGTTTATGTGATAAATGTTTGCAAGAACTAAAAAAGAAGATAGAAGATTTGGAAGAATAGAAGAACTTAAAAGAGTAGCTGATTGGGAGGAAGAAAATGAGAGAGATTAAATTTAGAGCTTGGATAAAAGAAGTAGATGAAATTCGTGAAGTGGAATATATAAATTTTTGGAAAAAAAAGATTTCATATCCTCATAAATTTTGTAAAGAGTATTACCTCAATGCTGATTTTGACGAGATTGAACTTATGGAATACACAGGATTAAAAGATATGAAAGATAAAGAAATTTATGAGGGAGATATTTTACTATCTTCAGATGAAAATGGAATTTTCTTAATATCAATAGATTTTGGATATCCAAATATAGAATATAGTAATATGCTTACAGGTTTCCAAATAAAAACAGAAATAATATTGTCTAATAGTCAGTATTTTGAAAATTTTAGCAATAATTTAATTGAACTAATAAGTAAATATAATATTCCAATGAAAGAAGATAATAATGCAAAATATATAAGTGATGGTTGGTGGATTTTAGGAAATATTTATGAAAATCCTGAATTGTTAGGAGACAAAAATGACTTTTAAACAAGCAGTGGAAGAAATTAAAAAAGGTAATAAAGTAAAACATAAAAACTGGAATAGTTTAATAGTTGATGGTTTTTATAGTAATACAGTTAATCTTACAGATGATAGAGGTTATCCATATTATTTTGAATTAGATGATTTTTTAAAAAGATTTGGAAAGTTTAAAAATGGTTGGGTACTTGTTAGCATCGAAGAATATAAAGAATTTTGTAATAATTGGAGGTAGTAAATGATAAAAAAATACATAAAAAAACCTGTTGAAATAGAAGCAATACAATTAAAAGAGAATAACATTATAGAAGTTTTTGATTTTTTAGATGGAGCAAATTATAGAGAAACTAAAAGTGCAGAAGAACTGGAAGATTTTAATCAAATGATGTTAAAGCAGGGCTATATTGAAATAGAAACACTTGAAGGAATAATGAAAGCTAGTTTTGGAGATTACATAATAAAAGGTGTTAAAGGGGAGTTTTACCTTTGCAAACCTGATATATTTCAGGCAACTTATAAGGAAGTGAGATAATGGCATTAAAAAATGAGAAAAAAAAGATAAAATTAATAGATAGTAAAACAACAAAATTAGATTTAAATAAATTATATAAATACCATATAATAGCTGGAGATAATACAGTTTTTGAGCAAGCAAAAAAAGTTGTAGAAGAATTTCAAGAGCTTATGTCGGAAATAAAATTAAAAATAATAGGAGAAAATAAAGAGAAATATATACCTAATTTTGAGAATTTTCAAAATGAAGTGCTTGATTTAATAACAGCAAGTGTAAACTTGATGATAATATGTAAAGTTGATAAAAAAACATATGAAAAACACTTGAAAAAATTGGAATATTATATCGATAAAAAATATGAAATATATAGAAAATTTGATGTAGTGGAGGAATAAGATGAGGGAGGAAAAAATAATAAAAGTTGTTTTTACTGAGAGCGATATTATGCTGTATAATAATTTTATTGATATGTTGATAAATAGTTTTTTAGAAGAAATTTAAAGGAGTAAGAAAATGATTAATGTTGTAGGATATGCTAGATATTCATCTGATAATCAAAGAGAAGAGAGTATTATAGCTCAAGAAAGAGCTATAAAAGAATTTTGTCAAAAAAATAATTATAATTTAATAAAATTATACAAAGATGAAGCTATTTCTGGAACATCAATTAAAGACAGAACAGAATTTTTGGAGTTAATAGAAGATAGTAAAAAGAAAGAATTTCAATGTGTAGTTGTACATAAATTTGATAGATTTGCAAGGAATAGATATGACCATGCTATCTATGAAAAAAAATTAAATGATAATGATGTTAAATTGTTATCAGTACTGGAGCAATTAAATGATAGCCCAGAATCAGTTATATTAAAATCTGTACTTACTGGAATGAATGAATATTATAGTTTAAACTTATCGAGAGAAGTTAAAAAAGGGAAAAATGAAAACGCTTTAAAATGTATTCATAACGGAGGGATACCACCACTTGGATACGATTTAGATGAAAATAAAAGATATATTATAAATGAAATAGAGGCAGATACAGTAAGAATAATTTATAAATTATATGATGAAGGAATAGGATATGTAAGTATAGCAGAGCAATTAAATAAAATGGGGAGACTTAACAAATTAGGAAAACCTTTTAGGAAGACATCTATAAGGGATATTTTGTTAAATGAAAAGTATACAGGTGTTTTTGTTTATGGGAAAAAAGACGCACATGGTAGATTAACTGGCAAAGAATTAAAGATAGATGGTGGAATACCTCAGATAATAAGCAAAGAAGAATTTGAAAACGTTCGTATAAAAATGAGAAGAAGAAAGACAGGGAGCAGAGCAACTGCACACGAAACATATTTTTTAACTGGATTTTGTACTTGTGGCGAATGTGGTGGAAGATATTCGGGTGGATATCGTTCAAGACAAAGAGACGGAAGTATAAATTATGGGTATACTTGCATTAACAGAAAGACAAAAGTTAATGATTGTAAAAATAAAGCTATTCGTAAAGAAATACTTGAAGAATTTGTATTTAAAACTATTAAAAAAGAAATTTTTACAGAAAAAAGAATAAAACATATAGCAACTAAAGTTGAAAAAATAGTAAATGAAAAAATGCTAAACAGAATTGAAGAGATAAAAAAAATAGAAATAGAAATAGATAAGACTAAAAATAAAATTGAAACTTTATTAGAAATTTTTTTAGAAAATAAAATATCAAAAGAAATTTTTGAAAATAAGAATGGAAAACTTGAAAATGAATTATTTGGGCTTACTCAAGAAAAAAATAAACTCTCTACATCAAAAAAAATAAATAAAGAAAATATAGAAAATTTTATAAGGAATTTTAAGTCAAATTTTAATAAAATTAATGTAAAAAAGTTAATAATTGAGACTTTTGTAAAAGAGATAAAGGTATATGAAACATCAGTAGAAATAGTACTTAGACTTTTTCCTGTGTATATTGATAGAAATGGTGGAGATGACGAGAGTCGAACTCGTGTCCGAAATCACAATAATCATAAGCTTCTACAAGTTTAGTTTACTATTAAATTTCGTATTAATTATTCCCGTAAACAGGGCTAATTAAAACTATCCTCTAAAGTTTTCCCATGAGCTTAGAGAAATCACTTATGGTAATCTATACTAGTCGACACCTTTAGAAAACCCGTATAGAAAAAGTTATCCAAGGTGTAGCTGAACTAAGCAGCTAAAGCGTAATTTTCATTTCCATCTAAACGATGTAGTTAGTCTATCACAGCGACAAACCTGACCTGCTACCTATAACCTCACAACCCCGTCGAAACCTTTGCATCCCCATATAAAATTGTAAAATAAAAGAAGGTAAAACCTTCTACTCGACTAAAATAATGGTGGAGATAAGCGGGATCGAACCGCTGACCTACGCAGTGCAAGTGCGTCGCTCTCCCAAACTGAGCTATATCCCCATTACTTTAGTAAGTATAGTATATTTTTTTTCTTTTGTCAATACAGTTTTTGATATACTTTTTAATTTTTTTCTATATTTACAGTTAATTTTATATACATATCTGAATTTTCATTTCTTTTAGTTGTATTTTTGAAAAAGAAACCAATAATTGGAATATCACCTAAAAATGGAATTTTATTTTCTATAGTTTGTTGAAGGGTTCTTTTTAAGCCACCAAGCAATATAGTGTCCCCATTTTTAAGTCTAACTTTTGTTTTTAGGCTTCTCCCACTTTTTGAACCACCATCAGAATTATAAGTTCCAGAATTGATTTCATTTCCTTTGGATGAATTGCTTTTTAATTTAAACTCACTTAATTCTAAACTTATTTCTAAAATGATATTATCATTATCTTTTATAAATGGTTTAACTTTCATAACAAGCCCTGCTTCTCTAAAAACTGGCTCAGAGTTTCGATATTTATTACTTTTATCGCTTTTATTATTTTTGTCATTTTTATCATCTCTTTTTTCGTTCCTTATTCCTACAATAACTTCATCTGTAACTTTAAATTCACCCTCTTCTCCACTAGCTATTGTTAATGTTGGGATAGAACTTACAACTATATCATTATTTTCTTGTAATAATTTTAAACCTATATTTAATATATCTTCATTATGTCTATAATTTCTAGAAAGATTTAAAATAGTTCCGGGATATCCGAATACTTTTCCAGGATACCTAATAGCAAAATCATTTCCTGAAATCTTATTCCTACTATAAAACCAATCAAAACCAAGCTCTTGAAATAAATTATTAGATATGTCTAAGATTTCAGAAGAAATTTTTACCTGTCTAGGATTTTTATCAATATTTTCTATAACAGAAGTAACATTATCTAAAATATCTCTTTCAGCATTAACTATTAATTTATTTACTTTTTCTAAAGAACTTACTTTTATACTATCTCCAAAAGTTTCTTTTAAGGTAGTTTCTACTTCTTTTGAAGAAATATTTTTTATAGAAAAAGTTTTTGTATATAAAATTTTATTTCCGTTTTCATAAAAATTTTCATTTTCAATGTTTAAATTTTCAAAATCATCAGTTGAATTTTTTTCTAAATGTATATTAATTTTTGTTATAGACTTATTTGTATCTATGATTTCTCCTCTTTCTTCGTATCCATCTTTAGAAATTTTGCATAAATAGACATTTTTAGGTATACCATCAATAATAAAAAATCCATTTTTATCAGAATATGCTATTTTATTAATATCTTTCAATTCAATTTTTGCACCGACTACACTTTTTCCATTTGCCATAATTTTTCCAATAATTTTTGCCTTTTTTGAATTTTCTTCTTTTTGAAGATATAAAATTTTCATATTATTTTCATTTCTAATATTTAAGTCATAAGTATTAGCTAGACCTTGTAAAATAACATCAATATTTTCACCTTTATTAAAATATGTATCTATTATTAAATCTTTAGCATCATTACTACATATTATGTTTTCTCCACTTTCTTTTGATAATATTGATAAAACATCATGTAGAGGCATATTTATTATATCTACATCTCTAGGTAAGTTTGAAGAATAAAGCAGATAATTAAATAACATAAAAAATATTAAAATCAATTTTTTCATTTGTTTTCCTCCTTTTGAGCATTTGATTTTTTATTTTTTTCTTTTTTCTTTTTTATCTTCTTCTTGGTCATCTTTTTTAATAGCATTAGAAATTTTCCTAAAAAATTCTTTATTTCCAATCCTCATAACCGATATATTATTTGAAGTATTTTCTCTAGGAGATAGGGAAAAAATTTTTTTATTGTTGTTTGTACCATAGTATTCTCTTTTATCGATATTATTTAAAACTTTTGTAAACATAGTAATTTTTATATGTAAGATATTTTCGTCTGAAAAAATCTTAAAATATGAATCTGAGAAGTCCAAAAAATATTTATCATTTTCAATTTCATCAAAAAAATTTCTTATATTATTTTCATTTCCATAAAGTTCTATACTAAAATGCAACAGAGTACCATCAGTCTTACTTCTTCCAAAATTTTGAAAAATAATATTATTTTTTTCAATTTTATTTTCAAGATATGTAAAAAGAGCATAGATGTTTTCAAAGTTTTCCTTTTCAGAGTCTATTTGATTATTATCAATAATATTTTCTATTTCTTCCAATTTTTTTCTTTTTTCTTTTAAAGCATCTGAAATTTTAGATTTTTCATAATCAAGACTAGCCATTTTAATATTTTCTTGTTCAAGATTTTCTTTAAGCTCCATAAGTGTAAAAATATTTTTAAATATTAAAAAATAGAAAATTATTATATACATAAAACATAGAAATATTATCTTTAAATTTTTATTTTTTAGATTAACCTTTAATTCGTTTATCATAAAATTCTCCTATTTTTTCACAAATTTTATTTCTAATTTAAACTCTATGCTATTTTCATTTTTTTGAATGTAGTCATAATTTACAACTTCAAAATTTTCGGAACGATATAAGTTCTCTAAAAATTCAATAACTTGATTTACAGATTGACTAAATCCCTCTATGTTTAAAATTTTTTTATCATCAAATTCAATAGATTTTATCTCGATACCGTTAGGACATAGATTTACGAGGTTTTCTAAAAAATTTCCAATTTTAAAAGAAGAGTTTTCTTTTTCTTTGTTTGTGTTCTTATAAGTTTCTATATTATTTTCAATTTCTTTCATTTCATTTCTCATATTATCTATAGATTCTTGTATTTCTTCATTGGAAGTATTTATTTCATTAATTGAATTTTCATATTGTTGGATAAAAAAGTGTAGACCAATAGTTCCAATAAGAGTAAGTATAGACAGAGCTAGAAAAGTGTATAAGTAAATACTATTAACATAATATAAAAAATATCTTTTTTTCAATTCATTTGGTAAAAAATTAAGATAATTTTTGTAACTTATTTTTTGTGGTTTATAAAATTCATAATTTTTATTTTCTAAATCTAGATTATTAAAATCTATTTCATTTCCTGTAAATATTATTTTTTTATCATTTGAAATATTATATAAATAGGTATTTATTATTTCATAGCTATTTTCATAACTTATATTTTCTTCAAAATCATTATTTGTTATGGAATTAGATATTTTAAAACTGCTAATATCTTTAATTTTCTTATTCTCATATTCACTAATTATGATTAATTCTTCTCCAACATCTATATTAATATATTCGTTTTCAATATTTTTTTCTCTACATGTAAAAAAAGAAGGGATTATAGAAATTAAACCATAATCCTTCATATCATCAATAATAATATTATCATTTAAGTGGAGTAAATCTAATAGATATACTATAAAAGTTTCAGATTTTTTATCTTTACTTATTATTTCATAATTTAATATATAGTCTTCATCATTGTATTTTGGGTACATTATTTCTAACTTATCTTCAATTTTTTCTTTTCTATCTTCATCATTCAATGGATTTTCTATTTTAATTTTTAAAGAAATAAAAAAATTGTTTTCCAAGCATAGAATAACTTTTTTGTGTTTATTATTTAAATTTAAATCTGTTAAACTCAATAGCTCTAAAGTATTTTTAAACATCTTCTTTTATCCATATCCTTTCAATAATTGGCTCAGATAAGTAATCAATATTTTTTATATTACCGATTTTATATTTAATTGTTACTTTTATAGAGTATGTTTTCTCTTTTATTTTAATTTTTTTGTAAAAGTGTACAGGGCATCTTTCTGTCGAATAATTTATAATTTTCTTATTTAAATATTCAGAGTAATTAATATTTTCATCATCCTCTAATAATCTATATCCCCCTAAAGAAATTCTATCCTTATATTTATCTAGGGAAAAAATATATTTTTTATCTTTAGATAGAGCTATGAAGTCCACAGCTCTATTTATATTTGAATTATTTATTTCATCTTCTATTATTTTAAATTCTTCATCTAAAATATTTTTTAAAAAAAGAATATCTTGCTTATTTTCAACTGTATCTTTTTCTAATTGAAAATAACGAAAGCTATTATTTAAAAAAAACTGCATCATTGTAAGTAAACTCATAAATAAAAATATTACTATTATTACTTGAACCAAAGCAAAAGCTCTTTTTTTATGGACAATATTCAATAGTTTCATAATTTTTTCCTTTTATTAAATCCTTTATAAGCATTTTTAAAATTTTACCATTGTAATAAAAAGACCCATTACAGTTATTTATAATAGTTGTTCCTCTAGAAATTTTATAAACTTCATAGCTCTTATAGTCTTCAGAGTAAGATATTTTTGCACTAGTATCATTAAAAAAGAAAAATCTATAAAAAGTATTTTCTCTATTATTAGATTTATCATAGGAAGAAAATTTTATAATCAATAAATTTCCTGTGTTAGTAATATTAGTATTTTTAAAAATATCATCAAGACTTTTTATTCTTTTATATTCTTTTAAACTTATAACTCTGATTTCTTTCATATCTTTTGAAAGATGGCTTTTAACTAAATCTTTAAATTCATCAATTTCCCTTTCTCTTTTATAATCTTTTAATAAAAAAATATAGCTTTTATTCAAAGAATAAAAAGTTGTAAAAACAAAGAAATTTATAAATAGGGTAATTACAATGATAATTATAAATTCTACAAATGAAAGAGCTTTATTTTTGTTCTTATACATACTAATCTCCTATTTTTTGAATTTTAGTATTAAATTTCTCCCCAGCATTTTCATATTCGACAATTATATTTATTAGTTTTTTCTTTTTAAAAGTGTAGTCAACTTCTTCTTTTTCAATGTATAAATCTAATTTAAATTTTTTTTCTTTAATCTCAGAGTCAAAAAGTTCAAAATCTTTTTTTAAATCTTGGAAACTAAAAAAAGTTTTATGTATATTGATATTAATATTTTCTTCTGCTTTTAATAAATTGACTATATTTATAAAATTTTCATAATTTTTTCTTGTTTCAGAGATTTTATTATAAGTTTCCAAGATTTGTAAATTTAATTTTATTGTTGGTATTAAAACTAAAAGTAAGATAAAAAATGATACTATAACTTCAACCAAACTAAAAGCTTTCTTGAGATTCATAATAGTTACTCCAAATATTTTAGGTAATTAAACATTATAATAGCAGTTAAAGAAATATAGGGAGCAAAAGCAAGCTCCCTACCTCTAAGTATAATTTTTTTCTTACAAAAAATATTTTTTAAAAATAAAGTAAGAATAAAAATTGTAGCTAAAGAAAAAACAAGTAAGTAAAATATGTATACTTGCAAAAATAAATTTATTTTATTGTTATAAATTAACCCACCCAATGAGATTATTAATTTTATATCTCCAAAACCAAAAACTTCCTTTTTTAGTAAATCAGATAGATAGCCGTAAATAAATATTATTGGTAATGAATAACAGGCTGAACCTATAAAGAAACTTTCAAAGTTATCAAGTCCAGCTATAAATGTTGCAAGAACAAATATAGAAAAATTTAAAAAATTTGGAATATATTTTCTATTTATATCTATATACATAATTAAAGCTAATAAAATATATAGAATGACTATTAATACTCTATCCATTTTTTACCTTTTGTATCGTAATCTCCTGTTCCATCTACTGGTTCAATCCATAAATTGTAGCCGTCACTATTTCCATTTGGATTTTTAAATGTGAATCTAATTTGACCTCCATACTTTATATCCCCATTTTCTGCACTTCTTGAACCACCTATAGCAACTTTAGGATTATTTATAATTGCCTTAGCATTACTATCTAAATATATTTCCAATTTTTGTAATGCTTCTTTAACTTTTGTTTCATCGTAAGTTGCAATAGAATTTTCATCTATAAGAGGCTCTTCATTTTCAGCTTGGTATAACTGAGATGCCACTCTAAAAGAGTTTAGAGATGCAATAACCTTTGCATCTTTAGCCTTAGCCATATATCCTCTCAATTGTAAACCAACAATACCAGATAAAATTCCAATTATAGCAATAGCCACAACAATTTCAATCAATGAAAATCCTTTGTTTTTCATAAAAAATCCTCCTTTTTAATTAAAAACATTTCCCAATGATAGTATTGGTAAATATATTGCACACATAATTAAACCAACAATTACACCTAAAATTATTATTACTAAAGGTTCTATAAAAGAAATTAATTTTTTTAATTTGTATTCGAAGTCTTGTTTTAATATTTTTGAAACTTGTAATAAATTTTCTAAGAAATAGCCACTTTCTTCTCCAGAAATAAATAGAGTAGAAAATCTATCAGTATATAAATTAAGATTTTTTAATGCTTTAGATATTGAACTTCCATCAAGTATGGATTTTTTTACTTCAAGTAGATTTGCTTTTACATAGCTATTATTCGTATTTGTGTAGATGATATCTATACTTTCAACTAGACCAATTCCAACATTTAATAATGTATATAAAGAATAATATATTCTTTCAGCTGTGGATAATCTTAGTAAATCACCAAAGATGACTATTTTAAATAAAAATTTATCTTTTTTTAGTTTTCTTTTTTTATTTTTATTTATATACACTTTAATAAAATGAAGTCCTACAATTATTAAAATAACAAAAAATAAAATCCAAGTAAAATTTTGAGATATACTCAATAATATTTTTGTTAGAAAGGGGAGTTCAACATTGTTTTCTTCAAATATGCTTATAAAATTTGGAAGTATAAATAGTAATAAAAAGCCTACAACAGATATCGTAAAAATTATGACAACTATAGGATAAGTTAGCATAGACAAAATTTTTTTCTTATTAGAGATTTCAGATTCAAAAAGCTCTATAATATCCTCAAGTCTTTCAGTTAATGTCCCACTGAGTTCTCCTATTTTTATCATTTGTATATAGTTTTCTCCAAATATATCTTTATAAATTTTAAAACTATCATAAATATTTTTTCCAGAAGATAAATTTTTTGAAATTTTTTTTAGAATTTTTTTAAAATCGTTGTTTTTCTCTTCGTTTCCTATTAGTTCGATAGCTTTAATAAATGTAATTCCACCTTTAAGCATTATTTTTAATTCTCTTGTAAAAAATAAAATTTTTTCTTTTTTAATTTTCATAGTAGCCTCAACAATTCATCAAGTGATGTTAAGCCTTGACTAGCTTTTTCTATACCATCATATAGTAAAGTATTTAGATTTCCACTTATTTTATCTCTATTTTCAAAAAATAATGTTTTATTTTCTTCGTTAAAATCCAATACTTCAAAAATTGGAAGTCTTCCTATATACCCTATACCCATACATTTTTCACAACCACAAGCTTTATAAAATATAGAATTTTTATAAATTTCACCAGTTATTCTTAAACTCTCTAATTTATTCATTGCTTCAGTGTCTATTATTTTACAATCGGGACATAATTTTCTAACTAATCTTTGAGATACAATCATCTCAATAACTAAACTAAGAAGATAATTGTCTAAACCTAAATTTTTCAGTCTATTTATACAAGATAGAGCATTATTTGAGTGGACGGTTGAGAAAACTAAATGTCCAGTGAGAGCTGCTTTTATAGCAATTTCGGCAGTTTCTTTATCCCTTATTTCACCAATCATTATTACATCAGGGTCTTGTCTTAAAATTGCTCTTAGCATTGTTGCAAAATCTAATCCAATCTCTGTTTTACATTGAGTTTGATTTATTCCGTCTATATGGTATTCTATAGGATCTTCAACAGTAGATATATTAATTTCTTCTTTGTTTTTATATTTTAAAATAGTATATAATGTTGTAGATTTTCCAGAACCAGTTGGACCATTTATTAAGATAATTCCATTATTTCTATTGATGTTTTTTAAAAAGAGCTTTTTATTGTTTTTGGATAAATATAAATCATCTATACTTAGCTTATTATTAAATTTATCTAATATTCTTAAAACTATTTTTTCACCATGTACTGTTGGAATAAAAGAAGTTCTAATATCTATTTCTCTATTTTTGTATTTTAATGAAAATCTACCATCTTGAGGTTTTCTTTTTTCAACAATATCAAGGGATGATAAAATTTTAATTTTGGATACTATAGGAGCTAAAAAATCTTTATCTATTTGAACTATTTCTTTTAAAAATCCATCAATTCTAAATCTAATCCTTACTTTATCTAGTAAAGACTCAATATGAATATCACTTGCTTTCCATTTTATAGCCTCAATTATAATAAAAAATAAACCTTTATTTAAAGGGGTCTTTTCTAAGTCTAACATTTTTTCGATATCTTCTATAAAGTTTTCTCGACTTTTATCTTTAATAGTTGTTATAAAAAAGTTTTTAATTTTTTCCATAATATCTCTACTCCAAAACATTTAACTCTTTAAATGAGTTAAGATTCTCAGAAGATGAGAAAATTATATAATAAGTTTTAAAAGAATCTTTTCCTAAAATATCTACTTGTATAGCTCTCTTAAAATCAGTATTTGAATATATGCTTATAGATATTAATAAAAATAAAATTAGAGAAAATACATATTTATGCATAATAACTCACTCCTTTTTCCAGTCTCTATAAAAAGTATCTCTATCTTCATTGGTAGAGTCGTGATAATATCCAATACTTGAATATTTGATGTCTGCATTTTTCTTTTTTCTATAACAGTTTATTTTTAAAAATTTACTTCTGTCGAAACCATAAAAAGATATCTTGTATCTTACATTTTTTTCCATATTAAAAAGATAAATAGAAAATGATTTATTCGTGTTTCCATTCGTCGTAAATTCTATGTCTACTGCATTAGAATTACTAGAACGTGTGTGGTAATAAATTAAATTTTGGGGTAGTTTTATTGTTTTTGTTTTTGTTGAGTTTTTTTCAAAAATTATTTGTTTTTTAGTAAGATCTAATTTGATTTTGGTACGAGTATTTAGTTTTAAAGATGTTGAAGAAGCTAAGTAAAAAGTCTCAACTATTTTTGCTTTAGCTTCGTTAATTGCCTGGAGCTCTCTAAAATCTTTATATTTTAAGAAAGCTATATTTAATAAAAGTGAAAAGATAAAAATTGATAAAATAATTTCAAATACAGAAAATGCTCTATTCTTTTTTATATTACCACCCTCTTTTAAGCAAATTATATATAAATAAAACAAAAAAGTCAAATAAAATATAAAAAATTATTTAACTTTTTTTATAAAGAAAATATAAAATTAAATAAAAAAATTAAATAATAAAAATTAGTCTCTGATTTCCGTATTAGTTCGAAGAGGCTGTGTTTATTGAGCTCGTAGAACTCATACGGCTATCAAGAGACTTTATTTACCTAAAAAAAAACACAAATAAAAAATTTTATAAGATTGACATTTCTAGAAATAGATAATATAATAGAAATGTGATGAGATAAATAAAAAAATGTCAAAAAAAGCTATTAATTGCAGTTAGTAGCTTTTTTATTTTTTATAATATAAAAAAGCAGGAGTTGTTGCAGCAACTCCCACATAAAACACTAATATGTATTTTTAGATAATAGCAAAAAAATTACTATTATCAATGTGATGAAATAAACTTTTTTCAACCTATTCACCTTGTATGGATTGATGTTTCTTCTCCATCTTTTCCTTCATCATAAGTATTCATATGAGCTTTTTCATGTCCAAATAATTTTGAGAAAGCTAGGTCTGGATTTGCTATGTCATTTATTGAGAAATATATTTTTTCTCTTCTTTTAGCGCCAGTTTCTTTATCTTTTGAATCTACTGAAAATGAATGTGCTTCATCTGTTAATAAGACCTCTGGAATCTCTCCTTCATATCCATTTTCTCTTAGATATTCTCTTATCAATTTCTTTAAAATATATTAAAAATTTTTTTTGAGAATAGGGTTATAAAAATTTTTATTTCTATAACCCTATCCCTTAAATATTATTAATTTTTAAATGTACTTCTACTATCTCTTATTTCATTTATATCTTCCTTAAACTTTGACATAGTTACTTCTTTTCCATCAATCCCATTATATCCTACTAAGACTTTCTTGTTTTCATATTCTTTTTTGGATAAATAGTTTACATAGAAAACATAGAAATCTATTTCTTCAAAATTCATATCTTTAGATATTTCTAAATCTTTTATCGCTTCACTATCTCCATTGATTATGAAATTATTGTCTTTTTCAGATATAAATAATTTTTCTTCATCAAATATTTTATTTAAAATATAATTATATCTTTCTTCAACTTTTAAATTATAGATTTCTATATACTTTTTTTCAATCTCTTCTTTTTTTATATAATTTTTATGTCCCTTTATTTTTTCTTCAATAATACTATTTATTTTTTTAAAATCTTCATAGGACATCTTATAACCAAATGAATATGTGGAAAATTGTGTTTTTATTTTTAAGTTTCTCTCTCTATCAAAGTTAAAAGTCCTTTTATGAAAACCTAAAAAATTTTCTTGATAATATACTTTAACAATTTCTCCAAAAAATATCTTTTTTTCATAAGTGATTTTTTTATTTCTATTTAATCTCCTTATTGTGAGGCTTACATTATTTAAGATCAAAATTTCTATACTACCTATATTTCTTATAACTATATAATTTCCAATATTTAGAAAAATAAAAATAGTTAAACACATTAGAATAGAATAAATTGTTATCTTTGAAATAATTAATCCTATTAGTGTAAATAATGGAACCATATACACTCCAATAAATACTCTATTGTTTTTTAATTCAATAACTGTAGCTTCTTTTGTATTTTCTATTTCCATCTTTTTTTATTCCTTTCTAAAATATTTTTTATTTTCAATATTGTATTATTTATTTCAGAAATATTCTTTTGTGCTTCATTTTTATTATTTGCTAATTTCATCAGGTATTACCCCTACAGAAGCGGATATGCCTATTCTGATACCTGCTAATTCCTTGGTTTTATTATCATAAATTAATTCACCATTTAAAACTGTTACTGATGCCCCACTTACAAATGAATACCCATCTATCTCTTGTGAGGTATTGACATTTTTTAAAAAAACGACACTTCCAGAAATTCCAGCACCTGGAATACCCAATCCTATACCAATATCCTTTGATTCTGCATAATATTTATCTCCATTATTTTCATTATAAACATAAAAATCCGTTACTCCAAAATTAACTCTTCCTATAAATGCTAGCGAAATATTTCCAGATATTCCTACAGCCCAATGTTCCCTATCCTTCTCAGGTACAAGTTTAGCTTCTGCATATTGTTCTTCTAATGATTTTGTGTTTGGATACTTTGTTCTTAAACTTTCAAGATATTTCTCTTTATCTGCTTCACTAAATATTTTTGTCTTATCATCAGGTTCAAGCTTGCTTCTTGTATATAGTGATGTTTCTTC
>QWCZ01000141.1_pt1 | contig 36653 bp, 30 predicted proteins | sample 1972651 | NCBI WGS metagenome assembly QWCZ01 (sample SAMN09866695, study PRJNA288562) | Human oral metagenome isolate pre1_saliva, whole genome shotgun sequencing... | isolation source: mouth | host: Homo sapiens | place: USA: California
TATGTTTATTCAGATGTAAGATATGAAAAAGAATTGAGATCTGATGCAAAACATAAAGGATATAGAGGAACATTTGGATTCAAATATAGCTTCTAATAAAAAATAAAATTGCTAGAATATTTTCTAGCAATTTTTTTATACCTGTTTAGTTTACATTTTAAAATTTTTATGATATTATTTATCATATTAGTAAATAATTAAGGAGCTCTTATGATTTTTCAAAGAACAGAATTACTTATTGGTTCAGAAAATTTAGAAAAATTAAAAAAATCAAATGTAATAGTTTTTGGTCTTGGTGGTGTTGGTGGAGCAACAGTTGAGGCACTTGTTAGAGCAGGAATTGGAAATCTATCTATTGTTGATTTTGATATTGTAGATATTACAAATTTAAATAGACAATTAGTTGCAACTCAATCAGTTGTTGGAAAACCAAAAGTTGAGGCAGCAAGAGAAAGAATTTTAGCAATTCGTTCTGACATAAATTTGACTGTATATCAAGAAAAATTTTTGAAAGAAAATTCTGATTTATTTTTCAAAGATAAAACTTATGATTATATAGTTGATGCTATCGATTTGGTTACGCCTAAGCTTGACTTAATAGAATTGGCAACGAATTTAAAAATTCCAATTATTTCTTCTATGGGTACAGGAAATAAAATTAATCCTGCTATGTTTGAAGTGGCAGATATAAAAAAAACTTCTGTGTGTCCTTTGGCAAAAGTTGTCAGAAGAGAATTGAAGAAGAGAAGAATTAATAAATTGAAGGTTGTTTATTCTAAAGAAGAGCCAAGAAAACCATTTAATGAGAATGGAAGTCGTGAGAAATCAAAAAATGTTGGAAGTATTTCATTTGTGCCGCCTGTTGTGGGAATGATCTTGGCAAGTGAAGTAATAAAAGATATATGTGAACTATGATGGAGGATTTTATATGAAAACTATTGGAATTTTTTATGCAACTCTTACAAAAACTACTGTTGGAGTAGTCGATGAAATTGAATTTTTCTTAAAGAAAGATGATTTTAAGACTTTTAATGTAAAAAATGGTGTTAAAGAAATAGAAAATTTTGAAAATTTAATTTTGGTTACACCTACTTATCAAGTTGGAGAAGCACATTCAGCTTGGATGAATAATTTGAAAAAATTGGAAGAAATAGATTTTACAGGAAAAGTTGTTGGACTTGTAGGTCTTGGAAATCAATATGCCTTTGGAGAATCTTTCTGTGGAGGAATTAGATATCTTTATGATGTTATAACTAAAAAAGGAGCTAAGGTTGTAGGTTTTACAAGTATTGATGGTTATCATTATGAAGAAACTGAAATCATTGAAAATGGAAAATTTATTGGTCTTGCCCTTGATGAAGAAAATCAAGCTGGCTTGACACCAAAAAGAATTGGAGATTGGGTAGAAGCAATAAAAAAAGAATTTAAATAAATTAGTAAAAAATAAGGGTAATTTCAATTACCCTTATTTTTTATTTAAAATTAAAATTTATATTGTAATCCAGTTGAGAATACAGAGTCAGCTCTATGTCCATCTTGGAATCTAAAGTCTACATTACCATAAACTCCAACTACTGGAGTAATTTGTCCAAAGGCTCCTACTCCAACCCATGTTGTATTCTTAGCTTGTTTTACTCCGTAGAATTTTTGTTTTGTATCATTTCCTGAATATGTTCCTTCGTAAGATAAATCTCTTCCATTTACATTTCTTGCTTGAGTTATATAAGCATTTAATTTATATCTGTCTATTTGATATTCTGCTTTTAATCCAACTAAGAAATTAGATGTAGAATAATTTTTAGCATCTGCTTTTATTCCCCATTCAGCATTTGATTCATTAAAACTTCCTCTTCTTAAATAATCTTGTGAATATCCAATGAAAGGAGTTAGCCAACCAATTTTCTTTCCTAATTCAATGTAAGCTGATAACATTTTATCTCTATGATTAATTTTTCCTTTTACTGTATCTGCATTAACTGTTAAAAGTTCTCTTTCAACTTTTGTCGAAATATGAGAGAATCCTAAACGTCCTGCTGTATAGAAATTATATGGTAAATCTTGTTTTCCGTATAGAGATAATCCTACCATATTGCTCTTAGATTTTCCTGCATATTTATCAAAATCTGCATTAGCAGTAGAATAAGCTAAAGCTATTCCTAAATCTGTAGTTGGAGTGAATTTCTTATCTACTCCAAATTGCCCACCATAAGTGTGAGTTTTTGCAGAAGCATATCCATTTTGTTTCAGTCTTCCATCAGTTCCTATAGCAGAGAACCATGCTTGAGTTTCTCCTTCAACTAATTTCAAATTATCAAGTCCATTTAATCTATTTGATAGATCTCTATTAATATTTTGAGATTGAGCAAATGTCAATGCTTGAGCTGAGGCATAAATTTCTCCTGACATTAATTGAGATGCTTCATTAAATTGACTAGCTGACATTGATTGTAATGTTGATGCAGCCATTAATTTTTTATCTGATACTCTACCAGAATTTAAATCTTTATCTAAATCATCAAATACTTTATCTATACTTTCTGCAACATTTTTTGTTGATTCATCTGCATTTTCACCGACATATTCACTAGCTGACATTCTTGAAACATTTGCTACCAAATCTCCACCATCAAATTTTGCTTCTGCTTTTCTCATTCCGTTAATTTCAGTCGAAGTTACAGTTCCTTCTGCAGAATTTGCAGATAATAATACCACTTTATTTGAAATTTTTGAAACGTAATCATTTGAAGCTAATTTAACATTAGGATTTCCGTTTGTAGTTCCTTTGGCATTAACTTGAGAGTTAAGATCTCCCTCAACTGTACCATTAAGAAATACATCACCTTTTACCGTAATTCCTTTTCCATTAATTTTTAATGTTCCATTAGGTTGAATATCAAGAGCAAGCCCAGATCCATTACCGATTGTAGCACCAGAGTATAATCCTAAAGTTCCATAATCATTGTCAGCTTCTCCTACTATTATAGGTCCAGAATGAAGTTTATAAACATCAAGTTCTCCGCCATTAACAAGACTTCCACCTTCATAAGTATTATTTCCTTTTAAAACAAGAGTTCCTTTTCCAGTTTTTCCAAGAGAACCATTTCCCCAAATATCATTTTCGAAAGTTGAAGTAACTCCATCTGGAATATTTGCTATAAAATCTTTATTTTCAGAAAAATTATTTGTTTTTATAAATGCTCCAGGTCCTTTTAAGGCTCTATCTTGGTTTAACATACCCCAACCATATCTTGTATCAGGAGTACCAATTTTATTTCTTCTTTTGTCTTCAGATAATGATTTAGGATCCTCAGTAAGTTCCATTTTATCTGTTGTAGTAAATAAAGTTTGACGAACTTGATCTGTTGTCATCCAAGGAAATTTTTCAGCAACAAGAGCTGCAGCTTTTGAAACTCTTGGTGCAGCATAAGATGAACCGAATTTATATGAAGTTCCATCTTTTTCTGTTTTTATAACAAATATATCTCTTGCAGAGATTGTCCACCATTTTGTTTTTTCACCAGCTATAGAAAGTTTTTCGTTTCCACTTCCTAAGATATTATATTTATTTCCAGGTTTTGTACTATTTTCTTCAGTTACTATTCTTTCTTTTCCATTAACACCAACTACAGAAATCCAACCTTTTTCTAGATCATTTAAATAATTAGGGAAGGCAGACTCTATACCTGCAACTTGATCTTTACTCTTATCGTTGTCAGCATGATTTCCAGCTGCCCATACAAAAAGTCCACCATTATTTTCAATTTTTTCTTTAAAATATTCTAATTCTTTTTTATTATTACTAAATGCTCTATTCAAAGGACTATTACTTTTCCAGTAATTATCGTCGTAATCTTTTTCATCCCCTAAAGATTGGTTGAATACTTTTACCTTTTGATTTCCAAATCTTGCAAAGGCATCATCATAATCTTTTGAGCTTATACTGATTAGAACTCCATCCACATTTTTCCCATTTTCATCTTTAACTTCTCCCTTTATACCAACACTTGCAACGATAGCTTTTAAATTAGTTCCAGCTTCATCAGAACCTTCACCTTCATTTACTTTCGATTGGTCTTTTATTAGAGAAAGAATTTCTTTTCCATGTTCAAAACCTTTTAGATTTGAAGAAGTTAATTGTTGTTCTTCACTTTTTGTAGAAGGTAAGATTATAATTCCTGGATATTTTTCTTTTAAAGTATCTTGTTCTAATAAGAAATTTGAATCCATTATTGCTATTCCTGTAGAAGTTTTACCAACTTTTTCTAAGTTTTTTACTTCTTTAGGAGTATTTTGTGTATTTATTTTCTTTTCATTTTCCTTTTTATTCGTGTCATCTTTTTTGATATTATCTCTGATTATTGAGTTATTATGATCTGGTCTAATAGGTAGATTTGATGGACTTGAACCACCTCCACCACCTCCGCCTCCACCACAACCAACAAAAATTATTGCAGTTAGAGAGATAGCTATTAAATTCATTTTTAAATTCTTTTTTTTCATTTGCCAGTTTCCCTTCTAAAAATTTATAAATTTGATATATATTCTTATTTGTTTAAAAATAATATTTTAGTAATAAAAAATTAATAAAATATCTTTTCTATACTAACATAAATCATATATAATTTCAAGTTATTATGACTTTGACTTATTATGGATAAGAGTATATACTATTTTAATATATTATATAAAAGATAACTAGGAGGGAATATGAAAATTTACACAGTAATTTTGTTATCAATGATAATTATTCTAAGTGGTTGCTCGAATATCTCAAATAAAAAAATAGAAAACTCTAAAAAAAATATTCAATGGATAGAAATGAAAGGTGGAGAAACTTACCTAGATTTACAATCTGGAGACATTATTATAAAGGAAAGACAAAATAATACTCTTGGTTTATTTGGACATTCGGCAATAATGTTTGATGAGAGAATTGTGTACGATTACCCTAAATTAGGAGAAAAATCTTATGCTGTTGATATAGATTATTGGTTGGAAAAAGACAGAAAAATACTAATACTTAGATATAAAAATATGACAGATGAATTTAGAACTAAGCTTTTAGAAAATATGAAAAAATACTTTGGAAAAAAATATGAGATAAGTTCTAATAAAAATAATACGGATGGTTTTTATTGTTCTCAATATATTTGGTATGTTTATTATACTACTGCAAAAGAATTAGGATATGAACTTGATTTAGACTCAGATGGAGGGAAATATATTTTCCCTTATGATTTTATAAATTCTTCATTTTTAAATATAATATATTGATTTTTTTTAAATTTTAGAGTAAGATATCGATACAGATAAATTTTAAAAAAGGGGAGATTTTTTATGAAATTTAAAAAAGTTATATTAGGAACAATACTATCTGCATTTTTGTTACAAGGTTGTTCAGCTATGATGGCATTAAGTGGAAGTCAAAATCCAGATTTTCATGTAGTTACTAAAGGAAATTCTAAGGCTGTTATTGAAAGTCAACCAATAACTCCAATATCTACAGAAACTTTGGCAAATGGACATACTATTGTTAAATACAATTATACTATTGGGAAAGAACCAAGTGCTGTTAGAGCGTTAGTCTATGTTTTACTAGATAGTATGACATTATTTATTTCAGAATTATTTACTATGCCTGCTGAAATAGGTAGAACAGGTGTAGATAAAAATATATTTGTGGAATATAATGCACAAGGGGAAGCTATTAGAGTTTTTTAATTTAAAAATCCAAGTTTAACTTGGATTTTTATTTTTTATATTTCAAAAATAAAAAAAATATGCTAGAATGTGTGAAATCTAAAATAAAGTGAGGGAAACAAAATGAGAAAAATATTTAAAACAATTTTATTTATACTTGCTCTAGTTTTTACATTAACTTCTTGTTCAACTATGCATACTGTAATAGGAAAAAGAAATTTAGATGTTCAAACAAAAATGTCAGATTCAATTTGGTTAGAACCTGTTGCTCCTAATCAAAGAACTGTATTTTTACAAATTAGAAATACTACTGGTAAGGATTTAAATATCGAATCTAAAGTTAGAAATACTTTAACATCAAAAGGATATACTATTGTGGACGATCCAACAGTAGCTAGATATTGGTTACAAGCAAATATTTTAAAAGTTGATAAAGTTAATTTGAATGAAGCAAATGAAACTGGGTTTTCTGATGCAGTTTTAGCTGGAGGAGTTGGAGCTTTATTAGGAGGAACTCGTTCTGGTGGAATTTATACGGCTGTAGGTTGGGGTCTAGCTTCTGCTGCTGTTGCAACAGTTGCTGATGCTCTTGTTAAAGACGTTCAATATGCTATGGTAACTGATATTCTTATAACTGAAAAAACTGGGAAAACAGTTGACGTTACTACTAGAAATTCTGTTAAACAAGGAAGCTCTGGTTCAAGAACATCTATTTCAAAAGAAACAACAGACATGGATAAATATTCTACAAGAGTTTTAAGTATTGCTAACAAAGTGAACTTAGACTTTAAAGATGCTGTGCCTATATTAGAAGATGAATTAGGAAAAGTTATTGGAGGAATATTCTAATAATATATATTTTGTGTAAAGTGAATAGCTATTGTTATTCACTTTATTTCTAAATACATATTTTAGAAACGGGGATGGTATAAATGTTTAGGCAAGAATATGACAAATGGTTAAATTCAAATTTATTAAATGAGGAAGAAAAAAATGAATTAAGATCTATAGCTAATGATGAAAAAGAAATAGAAAATAGATTTTATACAAATTTAAGCTTCGGTACGGCAGGTATGAGAGGTGTAAGAGGTATTGGAAAAAATAGAATGAACAGATACAATATCAGAAAAGCAACTCAAGGTTTATCTAATTATATTATTGAAACTACTGGAGAAATTGGGAAAGCAAAGGGTGTTGCTATAGCTTATGATTCAAGACTTGACTCAGTTGAAAATGCAATAAATACTGCTATGACTTTAGCAGGAAATGGAATAAAAGTTTACTTGTTTGAAGGAAATAGATCAACTCCAGAACTTTCATTTGCAACTAGAGAATTAAAATGTCAGGCTGGAATTATGATAACAGCTTCTCACAATCCTAAAGAATATAATGGATATAAAGTTTACTGGGAAGATGGAGCTCAAATAGTTGATCCTCAAGCAACTGGAATTGTTAGTGCTGTGGAAGCAGTTGATATTTTTAATGATATAAAAATAATGGATGAAAAAGAAGCGATTGAAAAAGGTCTTCTAGTTTATGTTGGTGAAAAACTGGACAATATATACATAGAAGAAGTTAAGAAAAATTCTATAAATCCAAATGTAGAAAACAAAGATAAATTAAAAATAGTTTATTCTCCGTTACACGGTGTTGCCGCAAGACCTGTTGAAAGAGTTTTAAAGGAAATGGGATATACAGAAGTTTATCCTGTTAAAGAGCAAGAGAAGCCAGATGGAAACTTCCCAACTTGTTCGTATGCAAATCCAGAAGATGTTTCTGTTTTTAAATTGAGTACAGATCTTGCCGATAAAGTTGGAGCAGATATTTGTATTGCTAATGACCCTGACGGTGATAGAGTTGGAATTGCTATTCGTGATAATGATGGAAAATGGTTTTTCCCAAATGGAAATCAAATCGGAATTTTATTTGCTGAATATATTTTAACTTATAAGAAAGATATTCCTGCAAATGGCACAATGATAACAACTATAGTTTCAACTCCACTTTTAGATACTATTGCTAAAAAGAATAGAAAAATTCCTTTGAGAACTCTAACTGGTTTCAAATATATCGGAGAAAAGATTAGACAATTTGAAAATAAAACTTTAGATGGAACTTTCTTGTTTGGTTTTGAAGAAGCAATAGGATATCTAGTTGGAACTCACGTAAGAGATAAAGATGCTGTAGTAGCTTCTATGATTATTGCTGAAATGGCAACAACATTCAAAGATAATGGTTCGACTATGTATAAAGAACTTATCAAAATTTATGAAAAATATGGTTGGCGTCTAGAAAATACTGTTCCTGTAACTAAACAAGGGAAAGATGGACTAGAAGAAATTCAAAAAATTATGAAATCTATGAGAGAAAAAACTCATACAGAAATTGCTGGAATAAAAGTTAAGGAATTTTTGGATTATAAAAAAGGAATAAAAGATTTGCCTAAAGCTGATGTTATTCAATTTATTTTGGAAGATGACACATACTTAACTGTAAGACCTTCTGGAACTGAACCTAAAATTAAATTTTATATTTCAGTTGTAGATGGAAATAAAGATGTTGCTCAAGCAAAACTTGTAAAAATGGAAAAAGAGTTTGTAACTTATGCTGAAAATTTATAATTCATATATTCACATTCCTTTTTGTGAAAGAAAATGTAATTATTGTGATTTTACATCTCTTGCAGCTACAAATCAGCAAGTGGATAATTATGTTGAATATCTTTTAAAAGAAATCTCTATTTATAAAAAAGATTTTGATTTATCTGAAAAACAAGATACAATATATTTTGGAGGAGGGACACCGTCTCTCCTTTCAATTTCACATTTATCAAAAATTTTAGCTGAATTTTATTATGATAAAACTGCAGAGATAACAATTGAAATTAATCCTAAGACTGTAGATAAAGAAAAGTTAAAAGAATATAAAAAATTGGGCATAAATAGATTGAGTATTGGAGTTCAAACTTTTGATAACGATACCTTGAAAACTTTAGGGAGAATACATAATTCAGATGAAGCCATTGAAGTTTATAATATGGCTAGAGAAATAGGTTTTAAAAATATTAGTTTAGATCTAATGTTTGCCCTACCTAATCAAACCTTAGAAATGTTAAAATATGATTTAGAAAAAATTGTTAGCTTAAATCCTGAACATATTTCAATTTATTCTCTTATTTGGGAAGAGGGAACGAAATTTTTTAAAGATTTGCAAAGAGGAAAACTAAAAGAAACCGATAATGATTTAGAAGCAACGATGTATGAAACAATTATAGAGTTTTTAAAGTCAAAAGGGTATATACATTATGAAATATCAAATTTTTCAAAACCTAATTTTGAAGCAAGGCACAACTCCATCTATTGGAGAAATAAAAATTATTTAGGTGTAGGATTATCGGCAGCTGGGTATTTAGATAATTTGAGATATAAAAATTTTTTTCATTTAAAAAATTATTATGAATTTTTAGATAAAAATATTTTACCTATCGATGAGAAAGAAATTTTATTACCTAAAGATGTAGAGCAATATAAATATTTGGTTGGCTTTAGATTATTAAATGAAATCTTAGTTCCTAGTAAAGATTTTGAAAAAAGATGTGAGGAATTATTCACTGAAGGATATTTAGAAAAAAAAGATGAGGGCTATGTTTTAAGTCATAGAGGTTTAATGTTTTTCAATGATTTTATAGAAAATTTTATTTAAAGAAGGAAATAGTATGAGTATAAAAAATAATATAGAAGAAATTTTAGAAGATGTAAAAAAATATTCTCCCCATCCTGAGAAAGTAAAACTTATTGCTGTCACAAAATATGTAGGTGTGGATAAATTAGAAGAAACTTTAGCAGCTGGATATAATATTTTTGGTGAAAATAGAGCTCAAGTTATAAAAGATAAGGTTGAATATTTTAAAGATAAAAATGTAAATATTGAATGGCATTTTATTGGAAATTTACAAAAAAATAAAGTGAAATATATTATTGATGATGTAAGATTGATTCATTCTGTGAATAAATTAAGTCTAGCAGAAGAAATAAATAAAAGAGCTGAGCAAGTGCATAAAACTATGGATATTCTATTGGAAATAAATATTTATGGTGAAGAAAGTAAACAAGGATATTCATTAGATATTTTAGAAAATGAAATAAATGATTTGAAAAAATTTAAAAATTTGAATATAATAGGACTTATGACTATGGCTCCATTTACTGATGATGAGAAAATTTTGAGAATGGTTTTTTCTGAGTTAAGAAAAATGAAAGATAAATTAAATGAAAAATATTTTAATGGAAGCCTAACAGAATTATCTATGGGGATGTCTAACGACTACAAAATTGCTTTGCAAGAAGGAAGTACTTTTATAAGAGTTGGAACAAAAATATATAAATAGGAGGATAATATGGGAATAATAAATAAGGGAATAAAAGGTATTAAAGAATTAGTAGGCTTTGATTCTATTGACGAAAATGATGAAGATGAATTTTATGACGACGAAGAGATAATAGAAGAAAAAAAACATGTAAAACCTAGAGCAGCAAAAAATCAACATACAGAAGAAAGTGATGATTTTGAAGATAATGATTACAGTACTATATTCATAGATCCAAAACAATTTGAAGATTGCAAAAAAATTGCGAACTATATTGATAAGGGAAAGATGATTACTCTTAATTTAGAAAATGTAGGACCTAACGTAGCTCAAAGAATTATGGACTTTTTGGCTGGAGCTATGGAAATAAAAAATGCAAGTTTTGCTCAAATTGCAAAAAGTGTTTATACAATTGTTCCTGAAAATATGAAAGTTTTTTATGAAGGACCAAAGAAAAGAGAAAAAAAATTAATAGATTTAGAAAAAGGTGAAAGATTTGAAAAATAAAATTAGAGCTTTAGCTTTATTTTCAGGAGGACTTGATAGTGCTTTAGCAATAAAGGTTGTTCAAGAACAAGGTGTAGAAGTTATTGCACTTAACTTTGTATCTCATTTTTTCGGTGGAAAAAATGAAAAAGCTGAAAGTATGGCGAAGCAATTAGGAATTAGACTAGAATATATTGATTTTAAAAAAAGACATACTCTTGTAGTTGAAGATCCAGTTTATGGTAGAGGAAAAAATATGAATCCTTGTATTGATTGCCATTCATTAATGTTTAAAATTGCAGGAGAATTATTAGAAGAATACGATGCACATTTTGTTATTTCTGGAGAAGTTTTAGGTCAAAGACCGATGTCTCAAAATTCTCAAGCTTTAGAAAAAGTTAAAAAATTATCTGGAATGCAAGATTTAGTTTTGAGACCATTATCTGCAAAACTTTTACCACCTAGTAAAGCGGAAATTGAAGGTTGGGTTGATAGAGAAAAATTACTTGATATAAATGGTAGATCGAGACAAAGACAAATGGAGCTTATGGAACACTATGGTTTAGTAGAATATCCAAGTCCAGGTGGAGGATGTTTACTTACAGATCCAGGATATTCAGCAAGACTTAAAGTTTTAGAAGATGATGGACTATTAAAAGAAGAACATGCTTGGCTATTTAGATTGATAAAAGAAGCTAGATTTTTTAGATTTTCAAAAGCTAGATATTTATTTGTAGGTAGAAATCAAGAATCTAATGAAAAAATTGATGAATTTAGAAAAGAAAAAGATTTAAAATATTATGGATACAGCAACGGTATTCCAGGACCACACATGGTTTCTAATACTCCTCTTAGTGATGAGGAAGCAGATTTTGCTAAGAGATTATTTTCAAGATATTCAAAAGCAAAAGGGAAAGAAAAAGTTTCAATCAATTGGTGTGGAAAAATTCAAGAAATCGATGTTGTTGATTTAGAAAAATTAGACGAAGAAATAAAAATGTATCAACAATTATAAAACAAAAAGAGAATAAAATTTATTCTCTTTTTTTATTTACTTTTCATTACTTTTTAAATAAATAATATGCTATAATAAAATGACATAATAATTTTACCCCAAATTTTTAATTTAGGAGGACTCGATGACTAGAAAAAAAATTGTTATAGGAGTTATAGGCTCAGATTGTCATACGGTTGGAAATAAAATTATACATAGTAAACTCGAAGAAAATGGTTTTGATGTTGTTAATATCGGAGCTTTATCTCCACAAATTGATTTTATTAATGCCGCACTTGAAACTAATTCCGATGCAATAATCGTTTCATCAATTTATGGTTATGGCGAATTAGATTGTCAAGGTATTCGAGAAAAATGTAATGAATATGGCTTGAATGATATTCTTTTATATGTTGGTGGGAATATTGGTTCGAGCAACGAAGAATGGGAAATAACAGAAAAAAGATTTAAAGAAATGGGATTTGACAGAATATATAAACCAGGAACACCTATAGAAGAAACAATAGAAGATTTGAAAAAAGATTTTAATTTATAATTCTTGGAAGGTGAAAAAATGACTGAAATATATTTAGCTGTTGATTTTGGAAGTCCCTACACAAAATTAACAGCAATAGATTTGAAGAAAGAAGAAATAATTTCTACATCAAGAGCAATGACAACAGTAAAAGATGATGTTCTAATTGGATTCAATGAGGCTTTTGAAATACTGGAAGAAGATTTAAAAGAAAAATTAAAAGACGATTATACTATTGTTAAAAAAATAGCTTGCTCATCAGCAGCTGGAGTATTAAAAATTGTTGCTATAGGTTTAGTACCAGATTTAACGGCTGAAGCTGCTAAAAAGGCTGCTCTTAGTTCTGGAGCAAGAGTTATAAAAACTTTTTCTTTTGCACTGACCCAAGAAAATATGAAAGAATTAGCTTCTCTTAATTATGATATGATTTTACTTACAGGTGGGACTAACGGTGGAAATAGGGAATACATTTTAAATAATGCTCAAACTCTTATCGAACATAAAATTTCAAAGCCAATAGTTGTTGCTGGTAACGAAGAAGTTGCAGATGAAATTGGAAAATTATTTCAAAAAAATGATATGGAATTTTATATCAGTGAGAATGTTATGCCCGTTGTAAATAAAATAAATGTTGCTCCTGTAAGAGAAGTTATAAGAGCTGTATTTATGAAAAATATAGTGAAAGCTAAGGGTATGGAAAATGTTCAAAAACTTATAGGAGATATTATAATGCCTACTCCTACTGCTGTTATGAGAGCAGCAGAAATTTTTTCAAAAAATTTATCGGATTCGGAAGAGGAAAATAATGTTGTTGTCATAGACATTGGAGGAGCAACAACAGACATACATTCAATCGGTAAGGGATTACCTAAAAATAATACCATTCAATTAAAAGGTATGGAAGAACCTTATTCAAAAAGAACTGTTGAAGGAGACTTAGGGATGAGATATTCCTCTCTTGCTCTTTTCGAAGCTGCAAGTCTAAATAAAATTAGAGCCTACTTAGGCAGTAAAGATTCTAAAGTAACAATTAGAGAAAACTTTAAATTTAGACAGGATAATCCAGATTTTGTTGCTAAGACAGAAGATGATTTAATTTTTGATGAGATGATGGCAATGATTTGTACTGAGATTGCTGTGAATAGACATGTAGGAACTTTGGAATCTATTTATTCTCCAATGGGAACTATCTTTGTTCAAAGTGGAAAAGATTTAACAAATGTAAAATATATAATAGGTACTGGAGGAATTATAAATAATAATAGAGATCCAAGAAAAATATTAGAATTATCTTTATTTAATGAAGAAGATCCTCTAATTTTAAAGCCACAATTTGCTAGATTTTTAGTTGACAGGAGCTACATAATGTCAGCAATGGGCTTATTAGGAAATGATCATCCTGATGTGGCTTGCAATATAATGAAAAAATATTTAATAGAAGTTTAATAGGAGGCTTTAATGTCTGTTACATTTAATCAAATTGAAGAACAGGAATTTTTACAGACAAGGCAACAATTTTTGGAAAATTATAGCTATCTTGATAATTTTGACTTAGAAACAGCTATTAGATTTCATAAATCATTACCGGATTATAAAAATTTTCAAAAGAAGATTGAGAAGTTAAAAAAAGAAAACAAAATTTCTATGCAGGCTTATAGTAAAGAAACTTTGCTTGAAGATATAATAAAAAATTTGAATACTTTACATAAAGTAGGACAAGCAAATTTTTTATCAGTTGTTATCGATTCTCATACGAGAGAAAATAATTATGAGAGTGCAAAAAGAGCCTTAGAAGATTCAATGAAATCGAATAAAGGACTTTTGAATGGATTTCCAATGCTTACTTATGGAGTGAAACTTTCAAGAAAAATAGTTAATGATACAGAAGTTCCTTTGCAAGTAAAACATGGTTCACCAGATCCAAGACTTTTAATAGAAGTTGCTTTACTGGCAGGATTTAGTTCTTTTGATGGTGGAGGGATAAGTCATAATATTCCTTTTAGTAAGTCTGTATCTTTAAAAGAGAGTTTAGAATTTTGGAAATATACTGATAGACTTGTAGGTTTTTATGAAAAAAATGGTATATCTATAAATAGAGAAATTTTTTCGACCTTGACTGCAACCCTTGTTCCACCTGCAATATCAAATTCAATACAAATTCTTGAAACTTTACTTGCGGTTGAGCAAGGAGTTAAAAATGTAACACTGGGTGTTGCTCAATATGGAAATGTTGCTCAAGATATTGCAACCTTGATAGCTTTGAAAGAACAAGCAGAAGAATATTTAAAAAGATTTTCATTCAATGATATTAATATATCAACAATTTTTAATGAATGGGTTGGAGGATTTCCTAATGATGAATTGAAGTCATATTCTTTAATTTCTTATGCAGCTACTATCGGAATTTTTTCAAATGCAGATAGAATTTTTGTAAAAAATCCTGAGGAATATGAAAAAAATTCGTTGGATAATACAATGATAAATTCTTTGTTACTTACGAAAGCCATACTTGAAATAACTGATTGTCAAAAAGTTGGAGATTATTCCAAGATAAATTTTGAAAAGGAGCAAATAAAAAGAGAAACAGCTCAAATATTGGAGAAAATTTTTTCTCTTTCTACGAATTTGTCAGATGCTATTGTTAAAGCCTTTGAGGAAGGGATTATTGATGTCCCCTTTGCCCCATCAAAATATAATTTGGGTAAAATGATGCCTGCTAGAGATATTGAAGGAGCAATTAGATATATTGATTTTGGAAATTTACCCTTTGATGATGATACAAAAAAATTTCATCACTTAAAAATTAAAGAAAGAGCAGAAAAAGAAAATAGAGAAGTTGATTTTCAGATGACTATTGATGATATCTTTGCTATCAGTCAAGGAAAATTAATAAATAGATAAAGTATATTGTGATAATATCACTGAAAAAGAAAAAAATATATTTTATAATTCTAGTATAAAGATGACAAATAAATTTTAGGAGGATATAAAAATGGCAATTGTTAAAGGAACAAAAGAAAACTTTAAAGAAGAAGTTTTAGAAGCAAAAGGAGTAGTTGTAGTTGACTTTGGAGCAAACTGGTGTGGACCTTGTAAAAGTTTAGTACCTATATTAGATGAAGTTGTAGAAGAAGATCCAAACAAAAAAATTGTTAAAGTTGATATCGATGAACAAGAAGAATTAGCAGCTCAATATAAAATTATGAGTGTTCCTACTTTATTAGTTTTTAGAAATGGAGAAGTTATAGATAAATCTATAGGATTAATCCAAAAACATGAAGTAAAAGCATTATTTGCAAAATAATAAAAAAAGTAAAATTTATGAAGCAAGAAGTTTTTTAAAACTTCTTGCTTTTTTAGTTTTTTTATTTGATTAGTTCCTCATATTTTATTTTATATATCTCAAAAGTTTTTTCATCCAGCACCCACAAAATTAAATCAAAACTATTAGGGAAATCTTCTAAAAATTTTATTGCGGTTTTAAATGCAATTTCAGAAGCTTCTTTTATAGGATATCTATATATTCCTGTTGCAATAGATGGGAAAGCAATTTTTCTCAAATTATTTTCTTTAGCCAGTTTTAAAGAATTGTAATAAGCAGAAGCCAATTTTGTATTTTCTTCTTTTTCCATTCTGTATTTTGGACCAACAGTATGGATAATATAATTATTTGGAAGATTGTATCCCTTAGTGATTTTTGCCTCTCCAGTTTTACAGCCACCTAATAACTTACATTCTTTTGAAAGTTCTTCTGCTCCTGCCGCTCTAAAAATAGCTCCACAAACGCCACCGCCCATTTCTAAATAATTATTAGCAGCATTAACGATAACATCTACTTCTTGAATTTTTGTTAGATCTCCAATTTTAATTTTTATAATATCTTTGTACATTAGTAATCTCCTTCAAAGAAATATTTTATATTAACATTATAACATTTTTTATTGTTAGAAAAAAAATAAAATTTTTTATAAAAAAATTGTTGACAAATTAAATTTAATATAGTATATTTGTTTTATAAAAATTTAGCACTCTTAATAAGTGAGTGCTAATAACAAAAAAGAGGTGAGAAAATGAGTATTTCTGATAGAGAAAAACTTGTTCTCAACGCAATAGTAGATTATTATCTTACGGTTGGGGACACGATAGGTTCCAGAACATTGGTAAAAAAATATGGAATTGAACTTTCATCAGCTACGATTAGAAATGTTATGGCTGATCTGGAAGACATGGGCTTTATTGAGAAAACTCACACATCTTCAGGTCGTATTCCAACAGATATGGGATATAAATATTATTTGACAGAACTTTTAAAAATTGAAAGAATTACACAGGAAGAAATTGAAAATATAAATAATGTGTACAATCGTAGAGTTGATGAGCTTGAAAATATTTTGAAAAAAACATCAAGTCTACTCTCAAAACTTACAAATTATGCAGGTATAGCTGTTGAGCCTAAAACTGACAATAAAAAAGTTGACAGAGTGGAACTTGTTTACATAGATGAGTATTTAATTATGTCAGTTATCATTATGGATGACAGAAGAGTTAAGACAAAAAATATTCACTTACCTTATCCAATTTCAAAAGATGAGTTGGAAAAGAAAGCTGAGGAACTTAATTACAAAATTAAAAATAATGAAATTGGTATAAGTGAAATAGAAAAATTCTTTACAGAAAGCAATGATATAATTTCTGAAAATGATGAGGAAGAAGAATTTAATAAATACTTTATAAATAATCTCCCAAGTATGTTAAGAGATCAAAATATCTCTGAGATAACTGATGTAATAGAATTTTTTAACGAACGGAAAGATATAAGAGACTTATTCGAAAAACTTATAGAACAAAAGGCAGCAGAAAATTCAACATCAAATGTAAATGTAATTCTTGGTGATGAATTAGGTATAAAAGAATTAGAAGATTTTAGCTTTGTGTATTCTATCTATGACATAGGAGGGGCACAGGGAATAATTGGAGTTATGGGGCCTAAAAGGATGGCATATTCAAAAACTATGGGGCTTATAAATCATGTTAGTAGAGAAGTAAATAAAGTTTTAGACTTGATGGAAAAGAAGAATAAATAGGAGGTTTCAATGCAAGAAGAAATAAAAGAAGAGATAAAAGAAAAAGTTTCAGAAGAAACAACAGACAATAAAGAAGAAAAGAAAGAACATCATCATCACGAACATGGCGGACATAAATGTTGTGGAAAACATCATCACGAACATAAACATGAAGATAGTGAAGAAGAAATTGGAAAATTAAAAGCTGAAATTGAAGAATGGAAACAAAGTTATTTGAGAAAACAAGCTGATTTCCAAAATTTTACAAAGAGAAAAGAAAAAGAAGTTGCAGAACTTAAAGAGTTCGCTTCTGAAAAAATAATAACTCAATTCTTGGGAAATCTTGATAATCTTGAAAGAGCTATTGATTCATCAGTTGAAAGTAAAGATTTTGATTCACTTCTAAAGGGTGTTGAAATGATAGTAAGAGGTTTGAAAGATTTGATGACCGCTGAGGGAGTTGAAGAAATAAAATCAGAAGGTGTGTATGATCCAGTTTATCATCATGCAGTTTTGACTGAGGCTAGTGAGAGTCATAAAGAAGATGAAATTGTAAAAGTTTTGCAAAAAGGTTATACAATGAAAGGCAAAGTTATAAGACCAGCAATGGTAAGTGTGTGTAAAAAATAAAACGGCAAAAATTTTTAATTAAGGGTTAGAAATATAAACTTGTCTGTCAGCCGTGATTATTTCACGAGCCAATCAAATGCTCGTTCAATAAAGCACGGACGATTGCGACAAGTTTTTGATACAAAATTATTAAAAATTTTTGTTTATTTTTGAAAAATATGAAATAAGGAATAAAAAAATAAGATATATATTAGGAGGAAAAAATGAGTAAAATAATAGGAATCGATTTAGGAACAACAAATTCATGTGTGGCAATAATGGAAGGTGGATCAGCAACAATAATACCAAACTCTGAAGGAGCAAGAACAACTCCATCAGTTGTAAATATTAAAGATAATGGAGAAGTAGTTGTTGGAGAAATTGCAAAAAGACAAGCAGTTACAAATCCAACATCAACAGTTAGTTCTATCAAAACTCATATGGGATCTGATTACAAAGTAGAAATTTTTGGAAAGAAATATACTCCACAAGAAATTTCTGCTAAAACTTTACAAAAATTGAAAAAAGATGCTGAAGCATATTTAGGAGAAGAAATTAAAGAAGCGGTTATTACAGTGCCTGCATACTTTACTGACTCTCAAAGACAAGCAACAAAAGATGCTGGAACAATAGCAGGACTTGATGTAAAAAGAATTATAAATGAACCTACTGCAGCAGCTCTTGCATATGGACTTGAAAAGAAAAAAGAAGAAAAAGTATTAGTATTTGACTTAGGAGGAGGTACATTTGACGTATCTGTTCTTGAAATATCTGATGGAGTTATAGAAGTTATCTCTACAGCTGGTAACAACCACTTAGGAGGAGACGATTTCGATAACGAAATTATAAAATGGTTAGTAGCTGAATTTAAGAAAGACACTGGTATAGATTTATCAAATGATAAAATGGCTTACCAAAGATTAAAAGATTCTGCTGAAAAAGCTAAAAAAGAATTATCAACATTGATGGAAACTTCAATTTCATTACCATTCATAACTATGGATGCAACAGGACCTAAACACTTAGAAATGAAATTGACAAGAGCAAAATTTAATGATTTAACAAGAAGTCTAGTTGAAGCAACACAAGAACCAACTAAAACTGCTTTAAGAGATGCAAATCTTTCTGCAAATCAAATAGATGAAATTTTACTTGTTGGAGGTTCTACAAGAATACCAGCAGTTCAAGAATGGGTAGAAAATTTCTTTGGTAAAAAACCTAACAAAGGAATAAATCCTGACGAAGTTGTTGCTGCAGGAGCTGCAATTCAAGGTGGAGTATTAATGGGAGATGTTAAAGATGTATTACTTCTTGATGTAACTCCATTATCATTAGGAATTGAAACTTTAGGTGGAGTATTCACAAAAATGATAGAAAAAAATACTACTATACCAGTTAAAAAATCTCAAGTTTATTCAACAGCTGCAGACAACCAACCAGCAGTTACTATAAATGTATTACAAGGTGAAAGATCAAGAGCTGCAGACAACCATAAATTGGGAGAATTTAATCTTGAAGGAATACCAGCTGCTCCAAGAGGTGTACCTCAAATAGAAGTTACATTTGATATAGATGCTAACGGTATCGTTCATGTATCAGCAAAAGATTTAGGAACAGGAAAAGAAAATAAAGTAACTATTTCAGGATCAAGCAACTTGTCTAAAGAAGAAGTTGAAAGAATGACTAAGGAAGCTGAAGCAAATGCTGCTGAAGATAAAAAATTCCAAGAATTAGTTGAAGCAAGAAACAGAGCAGATATGTTGATATCTTCAACTGAAAAATCTTTAAAAGATAATCCTGATAAGGTAAAACCTGAAGATAAAGCTAATATTGAAGCTGCTATTGAAGAATTGAAGAAAGTTAAAGATGGAGATGACAAAGCTGCTATCGATGCTGGAATGGAAAAATTATCTCAAGCTGCTCATAAATTTGCAGAAGAACTATATAAGGATGCTCAAGCTCAACAACAAGCACAAGGAGCTCAAGCAAATGGTTCTGCTAAAAAAGATGATGATGTAGCTGAAGCAGAAGTAGTAGACTAAGAAAAATATTAAATTAAGAAATTTTGATTGCTTGCATTAAGCAATCAAAATTTCTATTTTTCTTTAAGAAAAGGGGAGAAAATGAAAAATATTAAAGGGATTTCATTTTTATATAATGAAGTGATTGGTAACTTAGAAATTATTGAAGAAAAAGATGGTATAAGTGAAATTAATTTTTTGAGAGATGAGAAAATTAAAAATAGAAAAAAACTTTATAATATTTTTTCTGAATCTCCTTTGACAAAAGAATGCAAAAGACAGCTTGAAGAATATTTTTCTGGTAAGAGAAAAAATTTTAATATTAAATTAGATATTAAAGGAACAGATTTTCAAAAATCTTGTTGGAATGCTATGATGAAAGTTGAATATGGAGAAACGATTTCATATAGTGATGAAGCTAAGATAATAAAAAATGAAAAAGCTGTGAGAGCAGTTGGCTCAGCAAATGGGAAAAATAATATTCCGATTATTATACCTTGTCATAGAATTATATCTAAAGATGGGAAACTTGGAGGATATAGTGGAGGACTTGATATAAAAATGTATTTGTTGGAGCTTGAGAAAAAGTTTAATAGCTAATTGAATATTAAAAGATAAGAGTGGAGGAAATAAAATGGCAACAAAAAGAGACTATTATGAAGTCCTTGGAATACAAAAAGGAGCGGATGAAAGCGAGATCAAAAAAGCTTATAGAAAAGCTGCAATGAAATATCACCCTGATAAGTTTGCAAACTCATCTGATACTGAAAAGAAGGATGCAGAAGAAAAATTTAAAGAAATAAATGAAGCTTATCAAGTTTTGTCTGATTCACAAAAGAAACAACAATATGATCAATTTGGTCATGCAGCCTTTGAACAAGGTGGAGCAGGTTTTGGAGGTTTCGGAGGAGGAGGCTTTGATTTCGGAGATATCTTTGGAGATATTTTCGGAGGAGGAGGCTTCGGTGGTTTTGGTGGATCTTCAAGAAGATCTTATGTTGAGCCAGGAGATGATTTGAGATACAATCTTGAAATTACTCTTGAAGAGGCAGCTAAAGGTGTAGAAAAAACTATAAAATATAAAAGAACTGGTCAATGCGAACATTGTCACGGAACAGGAGCAGAAGAAGAAAAAACTAAAACTTGTACAACTTGTAATGGACAAGGAACAGTTAGAACTCAGCAAAGAACAATACTTGGTGTAATGCAGTCTCAAAGTGTTTGTCCTGATTGTCATGGTAAAGGAGAAATTCCAGAAAAGAAATGTAAACACTGTCATGGAAGTGGGACAGAAAGAGAAACTGTAGAAAAAAGAGTAAACATCCCAGCAGGTATAGATGATGGACAAAAATTGAAATTATCAGGAATGGGAGAAGCAAGTCATAACGGGGGACCTAACGGAGATTTGTATGTTGTTATAAGAATAAAACAACACGATATTTTTGAAAGACGTGGAGATAATTTATATTGTGAAGTTCCAATATCTTTTTCAATGGCTGTTTTAGGTGGAGAAGTTGAAATTCCAACTTTAAACGGAAAGAAGATGATAAAAGTCCCTGAAGGAACAGAAAGTGGAAAACTAATGAAAGTTAGTGGAGAAGGGATGCCTGCTCTTAGAGAAAATTATAAGGGAGACATCATTGTTAGACTTATGATAGAAACTCCAAAAAAATTATCTGATAAACAAAAAGAATTATTACAAAAATTTGAAGATAGTTTGAATGAAAAAAATTATGAACAAAAATCAAGCTTCTTTAAAAAAGTAAAAAAGTTTTTTAAAGATATAACGGAATAAAAAAGTCATTGTTAGTATTTTGACGTAGAAGCAAGAGACTTTTTAAGAGATTTCTATAGCACAGTTCTAAAAGACAATGAGTACTTAGAAATGGCAGTGTTGACTGGAATAGTAAGAGTGGCAAAAGAAAATATTTTCTCTGGATTAAATAACTTAATTTTAAAATAGGAATAAGTTTTTACAAAAAAGATTTAGCAATTAAATACGAAGAAACAAAAATCTAATAATCATATATAATATATATTTTATTTTTTCTTTTAAATTTTGTATACTAAGTGAAATAATTTTTAAAAGGAGTAGCAGATTTATGTTTTCAATACTTATTATAATTCTAGTCATTATTATAATTTCTAACGTACAAAAAAATATTTCGAAATCGACCTTAGAAGTTTAAGCTAGAGTTTTAGTAAGTTTAATGAAAAAGCTACATTAAAAATCTTTTGTGATAAACATTTTATATAATATATAATTTATATATTCAAGGCGATTAAAAATTAATCGCCTTTTTTTATAACTAAAAATAATTAAGGATAGATATTAAGGAGCGTGTAAAAAATTTATGTCAAGAAGTAATAATTTAACTGATGGAGCAGCAAGAGCACCTCATCGTTCTTTGCTGAAAGGTTTAGGATTTATAGCAGAGGAAATGGATAGACCAATAATTGGAATTGCTAATTCATTCAATGAAATAATTCCTGGACATGTTCATTTAAAAACATTAGTTCAAGCAGTTAAAGATGGAATCAGAAATGCTGGTGGAGTCCCAATGGAATTTAATACAATAGGAATTTGTGATGGACTAGCAATGAATCATATTGGAATGAAATATTCGTTAGTAACAAGACAATTAATAGCGGACTCTGTTGAAGCTGTTGCAATGGCAACACCATTTGATGCAATTGTTTTCATACCAAACTGTGATAAGGTTGTGCCAGGAATGTTAATGGCAGCGGCAAGATTAGATGTACCTTCAATTTTTATAAGTGGTGGAGCAATGCTTGCAGGAGTGTATAAAGGTAAGAAAGTCGGACTTAGCAACGTGTTTGAAGCTGTTGGACAATTTGAAGCAGGGCTTATAACAAGAAAAGAATTAAATTCAGTCGAAGATTTAGCTTGTCCAACTTGTGGATCTTGTGCAGGAATGTATACAGCAAATACAATGAACTGTTTGACCGAAGCATTAGGAATGGGCTTACCTGGAAATGGGACTGTTCCAGCAGTTTTCTCTGAAAGATTAAGACTTGCTAAAAAAGCTGGAATGCAAATAATGGAAGTTTTAAAAGCTGGATTAAAACCTAGTGATATTATGACAAAAGAAGCCTTTGAAAATGCGGTTGCTGTGGATATGGCTTTAGGTGGATCTTCAAATACAGCTCTTCACTTACCAGCAATAGCTCACGAAGCAGGAGTTAATTTGACTCTTGATGATTTTAATGACATTGCTAAGAAAACTCCACAATTATGTAAATTATCTCCATCAGGGGAACATTTCATAGAAGATTTATATAGAGCCGGTGGAGTAACTGGAGTTATGAAAAGACTTTATGAAAACGGAAGACTACACGGAGATCAAAAAACAGTTGCTCTAAGAACTCAAGAAGAACTTGTTAAAGATGCTTACATAAACGATGATGAAGTTATAAAACCTTGGGATAAACCAGCCTATGTTACAGGAGGAATTGCGGTATTAAAAGGAAATCTTGCTGAAGATGGTTGTGTTGTAAAAGAGGGTGCAGTTGATAAAGAAATGCTTGTTCACTCAGGACCTGCAAAAGTTTTCAACTCTGAAGAAGAAAGTATCAAAGCAATAAGAGGTGGAAAAATTGTTGCAGGAGATGTTGTTGTAATAAGATATGAAGGACCAAAAGGTGGACCAGGAATGAGAGAAATGCTAGCACCAACTGCTACAATAGCAGGTATGGGACTTGCAAAAGATGTTGCTCTTATAACTGACGGAAGATTTTCGGGAGCAACAAGAGGAGCTTCAATCGGTCACGTATCTCCAGAAGCAGCTGCAGGTGGAACTATTGCTATAGTCCAAGACGGAGATATTATAGAGATTGATATTCCAAATAGAAAACTAAATGTAAAATTATCTGACGAGGAAATAGCTAGAAGAAAAGCTGAATTAAAACCTCATGATCCAGGAGTAAAAGGATATTTAAAAAGATATGCTGCTCACGTTTCATCAGCTGCAGCAGGTGCAATATACGTAGAGTAATAAGTATAAAAAATATTAAATAAGGTAGGGAATAAAAATGCCAAAATTATATGATTTTATAGAAGCAAGAGAAAGATTATCAACAGTCACAGTCAAAACAAAATTAATTCACAGTCCAGTATTTTCACAAGAAAGTGGAAATGAAGTTTATTTAAAACCAGAAAATTTACAAAAGACTGGTTCATTTAAAGTAAGAGGAGCTTACAATAAAATTTCAAAATTAACAGATGAAGAAAAAAAGAGAGGGGTTATTGCTTCATCGGCTGGTAACCATGCTCAAGGTGTAGCACTTGCTGCAAAAAAATTAGGAATAAAAGCTGTCATTGTAATGCCAAAGCATACTCCTTTGATAAAAGTTGAAGCTACAAGACAATATGGAGCAGAAGTTGTTTTACATGGAGAAGTTTACGACGATGCTTACAAAAAAGCTTTAGAATTACAAAAAGAAAACGGCTATGTTTTCGTACATCCATTCAATGACGAGGACGTACTTGAAGGGCAAGGAACAATAGCCCTTGAAATATTAGATGAGCTTCCAGATGCAGATGTAATTTTAGTTCCACTTGGTGGTGGAGGTTTGGTTTCGGGTATTGCTTGTGCCGCAAAATTAAAAAATCCTTTGATTAAGGTTATAGGTGTTGAACCAGAAGGAGCAGCTTCAGCAGTTGCTGCCTTAGCAAAAGGAGAAGTTGTCGAACTTGCAGAAGCTAATACTATAGCTGATGGTACAGCTGTAAAGAGAATAGGAGAAATTAATTTTGATTATATAAAAAAATATGTTGATGAGATCATAACTGTTTCAGACTATGAATTGATGGAAGCATTTTTACTTCTTGTTGAAAAGCATAAAATTGTAGCAGAAAATTCAGGAATTTTATCTGTAGCTGCTACAAAAAAATTAAATTTAAAAGGTAAAAAAGTTGTCTCTGTACTAAGCGGTGGAAATATAGATGTGTTGACAATTTCATCTATGATAAACAAAGGTTTAATTATGAGAGGTAGAATTTTTACATTCTCTGTACAACTTCCTGATAAACCTGGACAACTATTAAAAGTTGCAGAAATTTTATCAAGAGAAAATGCAAACGTAATCAAACTTGAACACAACCAATTTAAAAATCTATCAAGATTTAAAGATGTTGAATTACAAGTTACAGCAGAAACAAACGGAGAAGAGCATATAAAGAAAATCACAGAGGAATTTCAAAGAGAAGGTTATGAAATAGAAAGAATAAATTCATCAGCTGAATAAAATTTTTCTATTAAAATAAAGGAGATAAATATGGCTAATGAAATGATAAAAGGGGCTAGAGTTTTACTAGAATGTTTATCAAGATTAGGAATTGAGGAAATTTTTGGTTATCCTGGTGGAGCAGTAATTCCAATTTATGATGAACTTTATAGTTTCAAAAATATTAAACATTATTTTGCAAGACATGAACAAGGAGCAGTACACGAGGCTGACGGTTATGCAAGATCATCGGGAAAAGTTGGAGTCTGTCTTGCAACATCAGGTCCAGGGGCAACAAATTTGGTTACAGGAATAATGACTGCTCATATGGATTCAATTCCTTTACTTGCAATTACAGGGCAAGTTAGTAGCTCACTTTTAGGTAAAGATGCCTTTCAAGAATCAGATATACTTGGTATAACAGTACCAATTACAAAAATGAATTATCTAGTTCAAGATTTAAAAGATTTACCAAGAATTTTAAGGGAGGCTTATTATATTGCAAGTACAGGTAGACCTGGTCCAGTGCTTGTGGATATTCCAAGAGATATACAATTACAAGAAATTTCTTATAAAGAATTTGAGGAATTATACAAAACTCCTTTCCATCTTGAAGGATATAATCCTGTTTATGAAGGACATAAGGGACAAATAAAAACTGCAATTAAAATGATAAAAGAGGCAAAGAAACCTTTAATACTTGCAGGTGCAGGAATTTTAAAAGCAAATGCTTGGGATGAATTAAAAGAATTTGCAGAGAAAACGAATACTCCAGTTGCTTCAACTTTATTAGGTCTTGGATCTTTTTCTGCTAATCACGAATTATTTCTTGGTATGATAGGAATGCATGGATTAACTACTGCAAACTATGCCGCTGCTGAAGCAGATTTAGTAATAGCTGCTGGAATGAGATTTGACGACAGAGTTACAGGAAATCCAAAGAAATTTATAGAAAATGGAAAAATAATTCATATAGATATTGATCCAGCAGAAATTGGTAAAAATAAAATGATAGATGTACCGATAGTTGGAGATTTAAAAAATGTTTTAAATGATTTATTAGAAAAAACTCCAAAGATTTCTCATGTTGATTGGTTAAAAACTATCAAAAAATGGAAAAAAGATTATTCCTTGACTTATAGAAAAACTGAAGATGATAGATTATTACCTCAAGAAATTTTATCTGAAATAAATAAAATTACAAAGGGAGAGGTCATAGTATCGACTGATGTTGGACAACATCAAATGTGGGCAGCTCAATATTTAACATTTGAAAATCCACATTCAATTATAACATCGGGTGGTGCTGGAACTATGGGCTTTGGTTTACCGGCTGCAATAGGGGCTCAAGTTGCAAATCCTAATAAAAAAGTTTTAGCTATCGTTGGAGATGGTGGTTTTCAAATGACTTTCGAAGAGTTGATGATGTTAAAACAATATAATCTTCCAGTTAAAGTATTTATTATAAATAATTCTTATCTTGGAATGGTTAGACAATGGCAAGAACTTTTCCACAATAAAAGATATTCTTCGGTTGATTTAAGTATCAATCCAGATTTTATAAAAATTGGAGAGGCTTATGGAATAAAATCTATACAATTAAAAAATAAAAAAGATTTGAAAAAACATTTGAAGAAAATTTTGGAATCTGATGAACCTATTTTAGTTGATTGTATTGTTGAAAAAGAGGAAAATGTTTATCCTATGATACCAGCAGGAAAAGATGTTTCTTGTTTGGTTGGAAAAAGAGGTGTTTTAGAAGATGAATAAAGAACACGATATTTTAGTTATTACAAAAAATACGAGTGGTATTGCAGCAAGAATAATGTCTTTATTTAATAGAAGAGGATATTTCGTGAAGAAAATGTCATCTGGAATAACAAATAAAGATGGTTATGCAAGACTTACTCTGACTGTTGATGCTGATAAGGAAGCATTGGATCAAATTCAAAAACAAGTTTATAAAATTATAGATGTTGTTAAGGTTAAAATTTTTCCAGTTGAGGGAGTAATAAGAAGAGAGCTTATGCTTTTAAAAGTTAAGGCTGACAGTGAAACAAGATCTCAAATTGTTCAAATTGCTGATATCTATCGTGGAAAAGTTTTGGATGTCACTCCGAAGACAGTGGTAATTGAACTTACTGGAGACGTTGAAAAGCTTGATGGTTTTGTCGAAATTATGAATACTTATGGAGTTTTGGAAATGGCAAAATCAGGAGTTCTTGCAATGAGCCGTGGAGAGAAAATGTAAAATAAGGTAAGGCAAAATAATATGAAAGAAATTTTAAATTATAAAAATATCACTTTTAAACGAGATGGCAGAAAGATTTTGAAAGATATAAATTGGAAAGTTTATGAGGGTGAAAATTGGGCTTTACTTGGACTGAATGGTTCAGGTAAATCAACAATTTTATCAATGATACCTGCTTACACATTTGCAACAAGTGGAGAATTATCTGTTTTTGGCAAAACTTTTGGATCTTGTGTTTGGAATGATGTTAAAACAAAAGTTGGTTTTGTTAGCTCTACTTTAAATAATTTTTCAGATAGATTAAATACTCAAACCTTATCTGATGTGGTTTTATCAGGAAAATATAATTCTATAGGTATCTATCAAGAAATTACTCAACAAGATAGAGAAGAAGCAAATAAAATTATTGATGATTTTAAATTGACACAATTAAAAACAAATAAATTTTCAACGCTTTCTCAAGGAGAACAAAGAAAAACCCTGCTTGCTCGTGCCTTTATGAATAAACCTGAACTTTTGATTTTAGATGAACCTTGTTCAGGACTTGATATAAGAGCAAGGGAAATATTTTTAAAAAGTTTGGAAGAAAATTTTAAAAATAAAAATATGCCTTTTATCTATGTTACACATCAGATAGAAGAAATTATTTCATCTGTTACTCATGTCGCAATTTTAGATAAGGGGGAAATAGTAGCACAAGGAAATAAATTCGAAGTTTTGACTGAAGAAAATTTATCAAAACTTTTCGATATAGATTTAAAAATTGAATGGTCTAATGACAGACCTTTCTTGTTAATTAAATAAAATTTATAATATTATTAGGAGGATAAAAAATGGCAGGAAACATTTTAGGAACAACAGTTTATTACGATGCAGATTGTAATTTACAAAAATTAGTAGGAAAGAAAATAACAGTTTTAGGGTACGGTTCACAAGGACATGCTCACTCTCTAAACTTAAAAGAAAGTGGTATGGATGTTACTATTGGACTTAGAAAAGATTCTAAAACTTGGAAAGTTGCTGAAGAAGCAGGTTTCGTTGTAAAAGAAACAGGAGAAGCAGTTAAAAATGCTGATGTTGTTATGGTATTGATACCTGATGAAATTCAAGGAGATACTTTTGCAAAAGATATAGCTCCAAACTTGAAAAAAGGTGCTTACTTAGGTTTTGGACACGGTTTCAACATTCATTTTGAAAAAATTCAACCAAGAGAAGATATAAATGTATTTATGGTTGCACCAAAAGGACCTGGACATTTAGTTAGAAGAACATTTGAAGAAGGAAGCGGAGTACCTTGCTTAATCGCTGTTTATCAAGATCCAAGTGGAGATGCAAAAGAAGTTGCTCTTGCATGGGCTGCTGGAATTGGTGGAGGAAGATCAGGTATACTTGAAACTACTTTCAAACAAGAAACAGAAACAGATTTATTTGGAGAACAAGCTGTTCTTTGTGGAGGAGTTACAGAACTTATCAAAACTGGATTTGAAGTTTTAGTTGAAGCTGGATATGACCCTGTAAATGCTTATTTTGAATGTTTACATGAAATGAAATTAATCGTTGATTTAATCTATGAAGGTGGACTTGAAAAAATGAGACACTCTATTTCTAATACAGCTGAATATGGAGATTTTTTAACTGGTCCAAAAATTATAACTGCTGACACTAAAGAAGCAATGAGAAAAGTTTTAGCTGATATCCAATCAGGTAAATTTGCTGACGAATTCTTAGCTGATTCTAAAGCAGGACAACCATTCTTAAAAGCTCATAGAGAAGCTGCAGCTAAACATCAAATAGCAAGTGTTGGTAAAGAATTAAGAAAATTAATGCCTTGGATAAAATAATATTAAAGGGATAGCTTCAAGCTATCCCTTTTTTGTTTATTTATCAAATTTTATTGCAGCTTCATCAACTACATAATCATAAAATTCATCAAGTGATTTTGAAGTTTGATCAGTTGAACCAAATCTTCTGATATTTACTTCTCTCTTTTCAACTTCATTTTTACCTATTATTAATTGCATAGGAATTTTATATTTTCCATTAGCTTCTCTAATTTTGTATCCAATAGTTTCTGCTCTATCGTCAAGCTCAGCTCTTATTCCTAAATCTTGTAATTTAGCCATTATTTCTTTAGCATAAGGCACACAGTCATCATTTATTGTAATAACTTTAACTTGAACTGGTGCAAGCCACATAGGAAAAGCTCCTGCATAGTGTTCTATTAAAATTCCAATAAATCTTTCGATAGATCCATAAATAACTCTATGTAACATAACTGGTCTATGTTTTTCTCCATCTTCTCCTATATATGTTACATCAAATCTTTCTGGCAAGTTGAAATCAAGTTGGATAGTTCCACATTGCCATAATCTTCCGATAGCATCTTTAATCTTGAAATCTAATTTTGGTCCATAGAATGCTCCATCACCAGGATTAATTTTATATTTTCTTCCTAACTTATCTAAAGCTCCAGCTAAAGCTCCTTCTGCCATATCCCAAATTTCTTGAGAACCTATTGCTTTTTCTGGTTTTGTAGATAATTCTATTTCATATTCGAATCCAAATAGTTTGCTATAGAATTTATCAATTAAGTTTACAACTCCAATGATTTCATCTTGAACTTGATCAGGTGTCATGAAAATATGAGAATCATCTTGAGTGAAAGATCTAACTCTCATAAGACCATGTAAAGCTCCAGAAAATTCATGTCTATGTACTCTTCCAAGCTCAGCCATTCTTGCTGGTAAATCTTTGTATGAATGTAATTGATGTTTGAATGATAATACTCCACCAGGACAGTTCATTGGTTTGATTGCAAATTCTAATTCATCAATTTCTGATGTATACATATTTTCTCTGTAGTTAAACCAGTGTCCTGAAATTTCCCACAATTCTTTATTAAGCATTATTGGAGTTTCAAGTTGCAAGTAACCAGCTTTTTCGTGTTCTTTTCTCCATAAATCAATCAATACATTTCTAAATACCATTCCTTTTGGTAAGAAAAATGGGAAACCTGGTCCGTATTCACTGATAAAAAATAATTCTAGTTCTTTACCTAATTTTCTGTGATCTCTTTTTTCAGCTTCTTCCATAAATTTTAGATGTTTTTTCAATCTATCTTCGTTTGCAAAAGAGTATCCGTAAATTCTTTGAAGCATTTTATTTTTTGAGTTACCTCTCCAGTAAGCCCCAGCAACAGTTCTTAATTTAAATGCTTTCAAATATCCAGTTGATGGAACGTGAGTTCCTCTACAAAGATCTGTAAAATCGGCTTGCTTATAAAAAGACACTTCTTGATCTTGAGGTATAGCTCCTACGATTTCAACTTTATAAGGATTTTTATCAACATTTTTGAAATATTCTACTGATTCATCTCTTGATAAAACAAATCTTTCTATCTTTATATTTTCCTTTACTATTCTTTTCATTTCTTCTTCGATTTTCACTAAATCTTCTTCTGTGAATTGTTCAACAGGATCAAAGTCGTAGAAAAATCCATTTTCAATAACTGGCCCTATAGTAACCTTTGTTTCAGGATACAATCTCATAACAGCTTGAGCCATTAAGTGAGCTGTTGAGTGTCTTACTATAAATTCTCCATCTGGAGATTCTATATCAATGAACTCAACCTCTGCATCATGGTCTAGTACATAAGACATATCAACAGTTTTTCCATCGATTTTAGCTCCTACTGATTTTTTTGCAAGGGAATTAGATATTCCCTTTGCTATCTCAAACATATTTATATTGTTGTTATATTCTTTCTGTTCTCCGTTATACTTAATTAACATCTTTCCTCCTTAAATTTATTTCATTTCCTTAATATTTATTTTTTAATTGACTAGGTCTGTCTAAGAAATACCAATCAGGTCTTGTAGTTGCGTTTCCACCAGCATTTTTTCCACCAACACCAAATAATGAATTGCTAGGGAAAGTCAACAATGTGAAGTGGATTCCAGCTCTCCATTCATAGTCTTTTGATGAAGATTTATATCTATTTTCATAAGATACAGCCCATTCATAGAAGCCCATTTCTTTTCCAATTTCAATACCAAGACTGTCAAGAGATTTTTTTCTGTTTCTTGTTCTGTCCGGATTATTTAAATTGTCATAGAACATTGCATAAGTTTTTACCTTCCAACCTTCACTAGGTTTTCCAACTTTTGCAAAAGCACTCAATTCATGTTCTCTACTATCTTTAGCCCATACATAAGAACCAGAGTTTCCCTTCCAACTTGATTTTTCAATAAACTTGTATCCAAGTCCAACTCTATTATATGAATAAGTTAATCCTCCTTCAAACTTAGACAAAGAATCTTTCAAGTTTCCAGTTTGAGTATATCTCTTGTTATTTTTTTCAAGAGTTACATAAGTATTGAAAGTTTTTTTGTAATTACCAATTCTAAATGTTTCATCAGAAATTCTTGAAAGTCCGAAATCTTGATAAAAACTTCTTTGTCTATCCAAAATATTTCTAATTTGATTAATGTCTTCAGCAGTTATTTGATCTTCCGGTTTAACATATTCAAGAGTTGCATATTTCATAAGTTGTTCTTGTTCAAATCTCTTATCTCTAAATGCATAAGCTAATTTAAATACATCAGTATTTCTTAAATCATCGACTTCTCTAACTTGTCCGTATCTATATGTTTTATATGAAGCATAGAAATCTTGTTCGATATCTCCATAAGTATTGTATGAACCAGAAAATTCTCTATTTTTTCTGTCAAGATATCTTTTTGAATCAGCTGTATTTAATTTATCTGTTCCTTCAGCATAAGAAAAAGTCAACTTACTGTTATCAAATTTATATCCGGCTCTTATTCTATGTTCATTAATTTTTTCATCAAAGTCTTTAGTTGTCTTAAAGTCTTGAGCTTTAAAATTAATATCAGTGTTAGAATATCCTAAATCATACTTTTGAGTTTCTAAATTAACTGAATAATCTCTATTTGTTAGATCATTGAAATTCTTTTTATCTACAGTTTCAGCAGTAAATCTTCTGTCTTCTCTGTATTTTGCACTTATGCTGGTGTCTTGATCTAATTTTACTTTTACACCAGTTGTGAATTGGTCACCATTTTTATTTTTTTCTCCATAAGAGTTTTTTGATTTTTGATAACCAACATCGTAGGTTGTTTGAGTTTTCTCTCCATCAACTACAACAGAGTTATCAATTTTTATATAGTCACTTTTAGTGATTAATCTTCTTTCTTCATTTTCTTTTTTACCAGAGAAATTATATTTTTGACCTTCTATTCTAAATTTATTTGTAACATTTAAATCAGTAGATTTATATAAAAATAAATCATTATTTAATTTAATATTTACAGAGTTTGTCCTATCTTCTGAGGCATCAAACTTGTCTTGTCTAAATGTTCCATCTACACCAAGAGTTCCAAGATTTCCTAGTGCTAGATTATGTCTACCTAATTCGATTTCATAAAATTTAGATTGGTTTTCATATTCTTTATAAGTTCCGTCAAATAATCCATCTCTTGTCCAAGTTTTAGCATCTGTTTTACCAAGAGCAACTCTGTATTTTTCATTTACATTCCCTAAATTTAAATCAGCTCTTTTTTCAAGATTATTTTGATAAACTATATTTTCGAATCTATTGTATTCTGCAATTCTCTCATCATTTAAAACGATTTTTCTATAAGTATCTCTTGTGGTATCCAATTTTCTATTTAGATAGTTGTATGAAAGTTTTGGAGTAAAAATATAATTTCCAAATTTATAGTCTCCTAGAGAAGCATTTATGTTTTCAAAATTATTAAATTCATATTTTGCAACTGTAGTTGGAGTATAGTTCATATCGATACCCAAGACATTTCTTTGCTTTAAAGAAGTGTTTGGATCTTCTTCCCAGAAACTAACATTTCTGTAGTCATTTCCTCTTCTCTTATCATAGCTTATACCGGCATTATTCTCTTTTAAAGTCAGACCAGCTTTTATTCTTTCATTTCTTGACATCAAATCATTACGCGTAGAACCTGGATCCAAGTCATATAAATAATCATAGCTTCCAGTCAATTTAAATTTTGAGTTATCTTTTGTTAGTGCTAAATTAGTGTATAAATCATGGTCAATACTAGAACCGAAAGCTATGTCGTCCATATCATCGTAAACTAAAAGTCCATAAGCTTTTTTATCACTGACCATATTCATTTTTCCAGTGAAACTCAAATCTTTAGCTTCACCTAAATTGTGTAAGTTTGTATTTAATTGATAGAAACCAATATTGTTATCAAACTTATCTCTATCGATTTTTTTAGTTTTATAAAGATTGTTGTTATCAAATTTATCCATAACATCAGATAAACTTCCGACCATACTTCTCGTAGAGTTTTGAGATACGAAATGAAAATCTCCATTTTCTCCATCGTAGTCATGGGTCACTTCTACTTTATATCTTTTATGTCTTTTTTCGTAACTTGGTATTTCTTCGTTGATAACTTCTTTCTTTTTATTTTTATTGTAAACTAGTAAATCATCAATATTTACTCTTGTTTCTCCTGCATTATCAAATCTATACCAGTTTTCCCATCTTCCAATCAATAATCCCATTTTATCTGCAAACTTAGGAGCAAATCCACCTCTAAATTTATCATTTTTATTTCCATATAAAACTCCCATTGAAGTGGCAGAACCATAGTCGTCGGAAGTTTGAAGAGTTACAAATAAAGGTACTCTTGATCCAGATCTTATATTTGCTCTAAACCAAGGGAAATTGAAAGGCATCACGTCTTTACTTTTTATAAACAAGTCAGAATTTTTTAAAGTTATTTGTTTATCTGGTTCAATTAAAATATTCTTTGAAAATAAATGATAACCTGCTTTTTTAGGATCATTAGAATAATTTACAATTTTAAAATCGGTTGTTAGCCAACCATCTCTAACAAATATTTTTTGATTTTCGTATTTTATATAAGGGCTTCCAAAATAAATTTTATCGTTTGGTGCTTCTGCTCCAGTTGTTTTTGCAACATTCATATAAGCAAAGCTATTATAAAATTCTCCTCTCTCATCTTTTTGAGAAACTTTTCCCTTTTCTGTTTCTATTTTTACATTTCCACTTGATTGATTTATATTTATCGTGGCATTATCTGAAAAAGAAATTTCCTCTGTTACAGGATTTCTTTCTAACTTATAAAATAAACCACTCATTGTTCCATTTGAAATTACTACACCTTTATCAGAAGTCATAGTATTTGAATTTAAATCTATAACTACTTCGTCAGTGTCAGCTGTTGTTGTTTCTGCGAATGAACTATTTGCAAGAGCTGATAGGACTAGCAAAAAAATAATTTTTCTTTTCATTTAGCACTCCCTAAAAATTAAATTAGACGTTTGAAATTATACCATATTTCTCAAGTTTTATCTATTTAGATTTTTAAAATCTCTTTTAATACTTCTTTCTTGATCTTTTTTAGCTATGCTCTCTCTTTTATCGTAATTTTTCTTACCTTTAGCAATAGCAATCTGCACTTTTACATAACCTTTTGACAGATGAATATCAAGAGGGACTATAGTATAACCTTTTATTTTTACCTTTTCATGAATTTTTTTAATTTCTTTTCTATGCAAAAGTAATTTTCTAACTCTTCTCTCCTCTGGATTATAAACACTACCAAATTCCCAAGGAACAACCGACATTCCCATTATAAACATTTCATCTTTTATAATTCTTACAAAAGATTCTTTTATACTTGTTTTTCCTGCTTTAATTGATTTTACTTCACTTCCTTTTAATTCAATTCCAGCTTCGAATTTTTCTTCGATAAAATAATCAAAAAAAGCTTTTTTATTATTTGCAATTATCATAAGCTCTCCTTATATTTGTGGGACAACAGCAATTTCTAAATTGTATAAATCAACATATTTCAATAAAACTTCTATTTTATCTCCTAAATTGAAAACCACATTTTCATCATCTATATCTCTCATACAATAATGTTCTTCATCAAATTCATAATAATGAGCAGCTGTTGTAACATCCCAACTACATTCTATATGTTCACTATTTTCAAAGAATACTTTTCTTTGACTAAAACCTGTTACCATAGCTTCGAATTTTTCTCCAACTCTATTTTGCATATATTCAACAAGTTTTATTCTAACACTTTCATCTTCAGCCCTCATAGCAACTCTTTCTGTTTTTGATATATGATGTGAAATTTCTTCCAAGTCTGCTCTCTTTATTTGTTTCATTTTATGATCTATACTAGAAAATAAGACCCTATGTACCATAAGATCTGCATATCTTCTGATTGGAGACGTAAAGTGTGTGTAATGTGAAGAAGACAAACCGAAATGCCCTATATCTTCAACGGTATATTTTGCTTGTTTTAAAGAGGTTAATATAGTTTTATGAACTAGCATTGATGTTTCTTTATCTTTTGATCTTTCAATGATTTCTTGAAATTGTTTTGGATGAACATTATCAAGATTTGGAATTTTATATCCAAACTTTGCTAAGATTTCATTCAATCTATAAATTTTATCTCTATTAGGTTTTTCATGAGTTCTGTAAACAGAAGCTAATTCTAACCAATAAATTCTTTCTGCTACAGTTTCATTTGCAGCTATCATAAAGTCTTCTATGATTTTTTCAGCTTCTCCTCTTTCTCTCAGTATAACCTTTTCAACTTTTTTCTCATCATTTAATACAACTTTTATCTCTGGTAACTCAAAATCAATACTACCTCTTGTATGTTTTTTTGCTCTCAATATTTTTGATAATTCCAACATTTCTTTCAACATATCATAAATATCAGTATATTTATTTTTTAATTTTGGCTCATCTTCCAAAATTAAATTTACATCTGAATAAGTCATTCTGTGGATTGATTTTATGACAGATTTATACACTTCATAATTTACGACATCTCCCTTTGAATCTATCTCCATATCACAAGAAAAAGTTAATTTTTCTTCTTTTTCATTCAAAGAGCAAATTCCGTTTGAAATCTCTTTCGGAAACATAGGTAACACTCTATCAACAAGATAAACAGAGTTTCCTCTTTCTCTTGCTTCTAAATCTAAAGTAGAATCTTTTTTCACATAATGAGCAACATCAGCAATAGAAACTATAAGCCTATAGTTACCATTTTCTAATTTTTCAACATAAACGGCATCATCTAAATCTTTTGCATCTGCACCATCTATTGTAATTATTGGTAATTTTGTTAAATCTTTTCTGTTTGTATAATCTATTTTAGACTTTATTATTTCTTTTGTTTGCTCCATGGCTTCTGGAGAAAATTTTTCACTTAGACCCTCTCTAAAAATTAAAGCTTCTATCATATTATTGCTATTCATAGATGAGCCTAAAACTTGAATTACTTTACCCTCTGGCTTTCTATTTTCATCTCCCCA
>QWCZ01000142.1_pt1 | contig 36515 bp, 44 predicted proteins | sample 1972651 | NCBI WGS metagenome assembly QWCZ01 (sample SAMN09866695, study PRJNA288562) | Human oral metagenome isolate pre1_saliva, whole genome shotgun sequencing... | isolation source: mouth | host: Homo sapiens | place: USA: California
AATTTTAGGGAGTGGGTATTTATCCGTTTCAAACAAATTTTAGCTTGAAAAGCTGTCTAAAATTTGATGTGGGCTTTGGACTTGTTTGAGTCGCAGAGATTTTTTTAAGCACGCGCAGCGCTATTTTTTCCAAAATTTTTTTGTTATAATGTTTTTAACAAAAGAGAAAGGAAGTGAGGCAATGATTTATCTCTACTATGACCATGAAATCCGCATTGAAGCCAGAAATTACAAAGAAGCCTTTTTGAAGTATTACGTTGTGCGGCAATCCTCTTATGACATGGAAGACGACTCTCTCTGGCGTTCCACTGACGGCTTCTATAATGAACCCACTCGAACCTTGAAGGAGTTTTTTGGCGCGGCGATGTATGAGATTATGTCAGAGATGTTCATCCCCGCTCACTTGAGAAGTACCTTTTTCCTTAATTACAATAGGGTAAAGGAGCTCAATTTTTCAAGCGACGCCCGCAACAATCTATCTGCTATTGAGTCTCTTTTTCAAAAAGACTTCTGTAATTCTCGTGGAGTATCAACAGTAGAGTATAATTTCAATTTAAATCTTCTTTTTATCCTCTTGGCGGGCTTGCGTAGCTAGTTCTCATTCCTCTTGTGAAGCCGTGCAAGCCATTTTTAAGCTTAATTTCAGCTTTTAAATTTTAGGGCGCGGATTCACACCCATATCAAATAAAAATTCAGCTTGAGTCAAAATGATTTAAAGCTTTCCAAGACAACATTTTTTTGGCGGCCAGACATTTTTTTATGCTCGTGTGAAGGGAGAAAATTATGTTTACTATTGAGGGAAAATACTCCGATGCTAAGATTTTTACTGACCTCTGCGAAGATGAGGCCATAAATCAGATTAAGACTCTCTTAGACCAGCCTTTTGCGGCCGATGCTCATGCGCGCTTCATGCCCGACGTCCATGCGGGAAAGGGATGCACGGTAGGCACTACACTCCATATCAAGGATAAGGTCTGCCCGAACCTGGTGGGGGTAGATATTGGGTGCGGCGTTCTTGTTGCCAACTTAGGCAAGAGAGAAGTAGATTTGGCGCGGCTCGATGCCTTCTTAACCGAGGGCAAGGTCATCCCGTCTGGAATGAATCGCCGCGCAGTTAAGCATCCCTTCCAGCACGCGCGCCTTACTGATTTGAAGTGTGCGGCCGCAGTAGATTTAAAGGGCGCCGCCCTTTCTCTTTGCTCTCTTGGTGGCGGCAATCACTTCATTGAGGTAGACCGCGGCGAGGATGGAACCAACTATCTGCTTGTCCACACGGGTTCGCGCCATCTGGGAGTGGAAGTTTGCAAGTATTATCAGTCTCTTGCAATCTCCTCTCTAAAGAAGAATGATGCGCGCGCAATTATAAATGAACTCAAGGCGGCAGGCCGCGCATCTGAAATTCAGTCCACCCTTCTCGCCCTCAAGGCAGACCCCATCCCCGCAGACCTTGCTTACTTAGAAGGTGAGAATCTCAACGATTACCTTCATGATATGGCTATTGTTCAGGAATATGCAACTTGGAATCGTTTTGCTATTGCCACTGAAACTATGGCTCATTTAGGTATTGCTACCGCAGAGATTTTTTCTTCTGTTCATAATTACATTGACACCGAAGAGATGATTTTGCGGAAGGGGGCTATATCTGCGGCAGCAGGTAAGAAACTCGTCATCCCGCTCTCTATGACGGACGGCGCAATTATTGGTATTGGCAAGGGGCATCCCGCATGGAACTATTCTGCTCCGCACGGCGCAGGTCGTCAGATGTCTCGCGCAAAAGCTAAGTCTTCTTTGTCTCTTGATGATTTTGCGGCCTCCATGTCTGGAATCTATACGACTTCGGTGTGCGCCGACACCTTGGACGAAGCACCTGCCGCATACAAGCCCGCCGCATCTATCCTCGAAAACATTAAGGATACGGTTGAAGTACTCGAAATTATCAAGCCCATTTACAATTTCAAGGCTCACTAAAAGAGAATCTATAAGATTCTCTTTTTTTCTAAAAAATTTTTTGTTATAATATTTTTAGAAAGTGAGGAAGGGAAAATGAAGTCTGATTATTTTCTTTATATGGCAGAGGCAGAGGGATTCACTGACGTTGTAAATACGCGGCAGGCTTATATCAATGAAGCTATCAATATGTACAAGGCAGGGTCTGACAATGAGTTACCTTTAATCCTCTTGTCTTTTGGTATCGACCCCGCGACTCTTACTGACAAAGAATATAACTATATCTTGAGAGAGGTAGAGAGATGACGACTAGCGAAGCCCGCGTTACCGCAGAGACGATTCTTGGTACTATTGATGGCCTTAAGGATGATATTGATTATCAGAAGGGCTTCCATAGATATTCTTATGAGAGGGTTATCGAAGACGCCTTCGATTCGTTGCATTGCTCTGTTTATTGGGGCGCGACCAAGTGTGTCCTCGTTCCCGCAGAGTTCGATTACGTCATCAAGATTCCCTTCAATTGTCAGGGATGTATAGACCCAGTTGAGCGTTGTCCTCGGTTTTACGGCGCGCGCTATGTCCTTACTGGCGAAGAGGGCGAGGACTATTGCCGCGCAGAGGCAGAAGTGTATGAGGCCGCAAAGAGAAAGGGGCTGGAGCAGTTTTTTGCGGAGACGGTCTTTGCGATGGAATACAAGGGACTGCCGCTCTACGTCCAGCCGAAGTGCGAAGATGATGACAATAGCAAAGAAAGAACTTCCAAGATTAAAACTCTGGAATCTGATGACGCCGCTGACTTTTTTCAAAATTACGATTCTGCGGCCAGTATGTCAGAGGAGATGATTTTTAATTTCTTGGTTGATTATGGCGAAGAAAAAGTAGAACAGTTATTTTATTTTTTGGATGATATCGGAGCATCTGATTTTCATGATGGGAACTGGGCTTTCTTAAACAAAAAAGCTGTCCTCATTGATTATGCTTCTTATCGCGAAGGATGGTAATATGTACAGTTTAACTTGGAAAGCGGGAAGCCGCTATAATGAAACAATAGATGAAATCAGAATAGAAGTGCGCGAAGAAGAGCAGATTCCTGCCTTAGAAGAGTTTTTGCGGGGCGCGCGCCATCAGAGAGTTGTTGTCTCTATTGCCTCGCATCTTGTTCTAAAGGAGTCTTCAATCTCCTACCTAAAGAGTCTGTTTGAGAAAGGAGTTCACGATGATTGGACGGTGTGCTACACGTACGCTTTGCCCGCCCCCATTAGATTTTATTTTTCTTATCCTGCTTTTGACATGGATACTTTTTGTTATATGGCGGCGGCTGGTGTTACAGATATAAAGATTGCGGGCGGCCTTGGGTTCATGCTCCCCGACCTATCTCCGACAGTCGAGAGAAAAGGTATCAAGCTGCGCGCGCAGGTTAATTACGCAAGTTCCGCCGCACCAATGAAAGACATCCATAGATTTTTCATCAGACCCGAGGGGGCAAAATTTTATAATCAATTCATAGATATTTTCGAATTTTATATACCAGACGGCGCCAATCCACTTTATGAAGATACTTTATATGAATCTTACAAAAACGGAATTTGGTATGGAGAATTGAAAGAGATTATTTCTAACTTAGATTTGTCTCTTGATAGCCGCTCTTTATCGCCCATGTGGGAAAAAAAGAGACATTGTTGTAAGAGAAAATGTTTAATTGACTTTACCCGCTGTCAATTTTGCTATAGAGCTAAAGAACTTGAAGAGGCAATGCAGGCGGCGGGAATTGAATTTAATCATGGGAGCGATTAACAATGAACATCTTTTTCAAAAATCGTAAAGAGAATTTGTATTTTGAGTCTTTTGATGCTGCAGTGGCCTGAATTTGCGCTTCATCCAATACTTCTCTTGGTATAGACTATGTTATTACTAGCGACAAAGAAAAAACTGGGAAGTTCTTTTTAGATGAAAAACTCTTTCTCTATTGGGTTGTCAGCAACTATATTTGGCGGCGCCGCAATAACGTTAAAGAGACAGAATCTCTTACAGCAGCTCTTGAAACTCTATCAATTATCTGGAAAGATATAAATTTAATGCCAAACTTAATCCCCGAAGGAGATTTTTTAAGATACGAACCAGATTCTTTTAAGATTGAGCATTTAACAATAAAAGGACGTAAAGTCTTATTTTATCTTTCTCAAAGCGGGTTTTCCGAAACAGAGAGGAATGTTGTCAAAAGATTGCTAAGCGCGTTTATCTATACAACATTTTAAACTTTCATTTCTTAAAAATCTGTGATATAATTCTTTTATAAAAGGAAGGAGAAAATTATAATGGAGCGTCCTAATTTTAGTGTAAATAGCACTTTTTTCGTGACATATAATTCTGTAGATGCTAACTTCGACTATCCGCGCTTTTTTGATTCTGTAGAACAGTTTGGGGACTACTATTTATCCCATCAAGGGGATTATTATGATATAAAAAATATCCAAGTTAGTGACCCGGAATCCAAAAACCTTGATGAGATTATCAAGATTAATCCCAATGCCTTGATGTTACTCTATTTTCAACAGAATATTTATGCACATTTTTATAGACATATTATCTATTGCGGAGTTCCTAAATGGTCTTATTTCATAGAGGAGCAGGGCTTTTCTCTACTCTTTTCCTCTTATTTTGAGAGAAAATCAGAAGATTCAATTAGCACCTTAAAGAAAATAATGGCGTTTGTTGACGCTTGGGTTCTAAAAATGAACAGTGAAGAGTTTTATTGGTATGAGAGACTAACAAAGACAATAAATTTTCTTAGGAAGATTTTACAAGACGAAAAATTTTTTGAGTAAAAAGGAGAAAAAACATGGCAATGAGAGGAAATGACAGTAAGATTAAGATTTATAAGTTACTAAAGGATACTTTCCCTGGTTCTTTTATGGTAGATACAAAGGTAATGCGAGTCCCCTTTGTAGAAGATGGCGTCCCCGTGGAGATTAAGGTATCACTGACCGCCGCAAAGGATATTATGGGACAGACCGAGGGCGGCGAACAGAAGAATCTTTCTAAGGAAATTAATCCACATCTGACAGAGCAAGAGAAGAAGAACGTTGAGAAGCTGGCGGCCGCCATCAACGCACCTTGGGCATTTTAACTATGAGAGTTGCTTTCTTATCTTATCTATTGTTCAACTGCGCTTTTATCTTAGGCTGTTGTGTTTTTTATAAATAAGGAGAGAAGATGACAAAGTATCGAGTGATTTTCAAAGATAAGATTCTCTTTTTTGACTCTCTTTTGGACGTTTTTCAGACTTTTTCAAAGGATTTTTCAGAAACAAGTTCGCTGCGTGTAGATGAAGTTGATTTTAGAGCAGAAGATGATTATACTTTTGTGAAAGCAATTTTCCCAAGGGAATAATTGCTTCTTTTCTTAAAAAATTTTTGTTCTAATATTTATAGAAGATAAGGAAAAGGGGAAATGGAAAATGTTTAAATCTTATGACAGAGACATTGTAAAAATTCAGTATCTAAAGGGGACTGAAATTACGACGCTACTCGGCACTCCGCGAGCCTTATTTTATCGTTTTTGCTATTGTTTTTCATTGAAGGACTATCATCTCTTTAGAAAAAGCATCATTGGTAAAATTTCTATTAAAAATTCTCCTGGGGCGGACGCGATAAAAGTAAGCAAACGGGAGTTCCTTCTTGCCTGCTGTGAAGAAGAGATGAGGCGCTTTTTAAACTTTACTTCCCGTGAAAAGGAAAAGGAAAGGCTGGTCTTCCTTTTTAGCGAGTTGCGGCGTGCCTTAATAGTAGATAGGTATACCTTATTCTATGATGTTTTTTCCAAGATTATGAATATATTAGACCATTCTTGTGACATAGAAAATCCGAAAGCAGAAGAGATGCTTTGTGCTATTGCGGACGCCGCACTTTTATTGAAACCAGAGAGAGGATAAGAATATGACAGGGACTGTCATTGTACTTTTTACAGATGGTGCTTATCGTGAATATGGCAGTTTAGAGCATTTTTTTAACAAGTGCGTAGAGCATAACCTAAATAGGCTAAAAACTAGAGTGTGGAAAGTTTTTATCGCAGACAAATCTGAATCTCTTGAAGTCGTTTTTAAGAAATTCTTGAAGAATTTTATTGCTAACAGTTTCTTTTTTGATAAAAATTCTTACCCCAAAAAGGATGAGGATTTATCACAGGCTTTGTTAGAAGTCTTTTTGGATGACAAAGAGCATTTGGCCATGAAAACAATCAGCAGAGAATGCCTTTTGTGTCTGTTAAGAAAGCGTCTTACGGCAGAGAACTTAAAGCAGTATCAGAGGGTAAAACAGTATCTGGGCTTGATGAGGTAAGAAAATGTACGATAAAGCACGGGAGAAGTATGACCGCTTATCAGCAGATGCCATTCTAAGGAAAAGTAAAGAATATAATCAGATTATAAAGTCTTACAACAGTTTTCTGCGCTCCGAAGAGTATTTTCGCAATCATTCTTTTCGCTATGCTGGTATCTATATCCATTTGGCAATACAACTTTTATGGAAGGCGCAATGTTTCTTTGGAATGTTGGAAAGCAAGTATGTTTATGATGACTTGTTAAGTCTTTTGTCTGAAATTCAGTTCTATTGTGACGCACAGGTGCAACATCATTAAGGCTCGAAAGGGAGAAGTATGTACGAGAAAGCACATAGTCAGTATAATTATTTATTGTCCAGGCTGCGCCCCACAGATGAGAGATACAATGAAATTTTAAAATCTCATTATTACCTTTTCCGTTCTGAAAAATCTTTTGATAGAGAGTCTTACCGTTTTGCAAGAATACAAATTCGACTGGCGCAACACCATTTGTGGACAGTCCAGTTCTATTATGGCGGCGTAAAAGATCAGGTAGCTTATGACGAGTTATTAAACATTTTGAAGGAAATAGAATCTTATTGCGAAGTTCAGATATATAACTAAGAGAGTTCTAAGGTTTCATAAAGAAGGAATATAATTATGTATATCACAGTTCTTTTTACCAGTCAGAAATATCGTCAGTATTTAACGATTCAGCGTTTTGTTGATGACTTGAAAAAAAACATCAGTATGGAGAATTAAATATCCATGAGATTATATGGCAAGGGTCTAGCTATGATTTGAGATATTTTCTTTATACGGTCACCTCAGATAAGATTAAAACTGACTTTTTTGCCCTTTTGGGCGAGATAGCATGCAAGAATGTAAACATTTTACTAAAGAAACTGCTGACGGCTCCTGAAGACAGAATTAGTATGTTAAGAGACATTCTCCTCGAGATTTTAGAGGACGAGGTATTTATGGCTTGCATCTGTGAAGATGTCGATGAAGATGAACAAAAGTTAGATGAGATAGGGAAATACTTGGAGTGCTTTTACTTTAATAGAGAGTGAGGCGAGAATGAAAACAGAAACAGAATTTTCTTTTTTCTGCGTAGGAACCTGTTATGTGCGCGAAGGGTCTCCGCGCAATGCACTTCAATCTTTTCTAAGAGAAGTAAGAGACCTCGATACTATTCAAGCCGACCTCTGGAAAGTTCATATCAGTTCAGATTCTGACAGGTGCGTAGAGGTGTCTCTTCAAGAGGGGATTTATATCTGTTTAAAACGGATGTTTTGGGAAGATATCCTTGATGAACGAGAGGATTTCTTTCCTTTTTACAAGGTTTTTTTTAAAAAAGTTGGGCCAATTTTTACTGCACAAACGAATTTAGAAGCATCTGTAAATGCCAAGGCCGCAAAAGATTACTTCATTGATACAATGCGTCCAGAAATTCTCGAAAAAAGAAGAAGTTTTCATTTCACCAGACTTTTTCTTATCTATTGGGACATTGTATTTGATGTTCTTGACCTATTTATTTTACAAGAGGAATAAACTATGTACAGGCTTCCTGTAGACATTTCACGCGATGGCTTTTATGTCATTTTTGATAAAGTAATAGAAAAAAGAAATCTATATTTTCAAACCTTTGAAGCTTTTGTGGAATTCTGTTTTAAAAATCCACGCCTTTTTTACAGGATTGAGTCCGTTTATGCGGATGGAGCAAAAGGGCGTGTAAATCCTTCTAGATTATTTCTTGCTGACTTTGAAATTAATTTTCTATCAGCTTTTGCGAATATTATTATAAATCATGATTTACTAGGAGAAATAGACGAATATTTCCTCTCTATTGACGATTCTCTTAGTGAGTCTGTGGACACCCGCAAAGAGAAAATTAATACATTTTTTGCGGCTATTGATAAATACCAAGATGAATTTAATGATTACCAGAACGCAACAAGAGAATACCTTGCGGGAATCGTAAAAATATTGACCAATTATTATTCAGAAAGGCTGCGCGAAGAATAAGGAATCTTGTTTTTAAAATTTTTTTATAGTATAATATTATTATAAAAAAAGAGAGGGGATTAGGTATGTTTATCATCAAGACCATTAGATACGAAGAGGATTTTGCTTACGACAATCTAGAGCAGGTTGTTGACGCTATTATTGACGGAGAACTTGTCTTTAAGGACATTGATGTTATCTGCGATGATTTTGGGCGGCCGCACAGTGCGCGAGCAATCGTTTCCACATATATTCAAGACCTTATCGAGAACTCTTTTTCTTTTCCCTTTTGTAATACAGGCTTCACATTAGCGTTCCTTGAGATTGTTCGTCTCTTAGGGACTATCGACGCTGACCTTCCTCAATATGATATGACTTACACTTTTGTGGAAAATACCTTAAAAAAAGTCGCGCCGCTTACAGACAAGAGTAATCTTGCATATTCAAGAATTACTCTTCTTTTGCCCTACTTGAAATGAGAGAGAGGAATTAATTATGTATGACAAGGCTCACGAGATTTTTGGTCATTTCTTAAATAAAGTTGCCTCTAAAGAAGAGGAATATGATGAAGTTCAGAAAGCGCATTATTATCTCTTTCGTTCTGAAAAAGCTTTTCAGAAACAGTCTTATCTTTTGGCGGCTTCCTGGGCGCGGCTTGCGAGACGGAATCTGTGGCATGCGTTGAGTTTTTATGGAAATGGAGATAATAAAGCAACTTACGATGATTTATTAGATTTACTTGAAAATATCCAGTCGTATTGCGGCACACAGCTTTACGCTTAAAATCGGGGAGTTTATATTTATGATTAATAATGATATTTTTGTACTTTTTTATAATTCCGACACATATAAAAAATACAAATCAGTAGAAGATTTTATAGACGACTGCCGCAAAAATAAATGGGGAGACTTGGATATCTCTGTAGTCGTTTTCTCTTCTTACAATAGAGACCGCTGCGCTTATGACTTCCTTAATTTTCTTTACGAAGTGACTTGGACTAGAATTAAGCAAGAGTTTGTAAATTCCATCGGGTTTCGTTTTTCCAGTGAGGAAATTGAAATTACTATCAGAGAACTTTTAAAGAGAATGACTCGCGCAAGTTCAGATGGTATAAAGAGGTCGAGAGGAGTTCTTTTAGATATTCTTATGGAAGAAGTCGTTAAATACGATGCCAATAGCGAAAGTCTCGGAGAGTGGGAGCGGGTGAGTGAATATTTAGATTGCTTTGCTTTTTGACAAAAATAAAAATTTTTAGTATAATATATATGTAAGATAAAGAGAGGAGATAAAACATGGAGATTATGATTGTTGCCGAGAACGATGTAAACCTTGATTCTTTTTCTTTTGATATTCAGTGTGAGGACGTTGGCGATATTTATTAATGTCCTGTTGGAGACTTACTCGAGTTGGTGAAGAGGGTAGATTGCTAATCTACTAGGTCGGGTGAAAGCTTGGCGCGCGGGTTCGAGTCCCGCAGTCTCCGTTAAAAATTTTGACAAAAATAAAAAATTTTGTTATAATAGTATTACAAGATGAAACGGAGTGTACCCCAACTGGCAGAGGGATGGGACTTAAAATCCTTTCAGTACGGGTTCGAATCCCGTGGCTCCGATTCTGGTAGATAGCCTCGTAACTGTAGCGAGAGGCCTGTTGCGCGACAGCGCCTGGCCGCCTTCAGCGGAAGACCATTGGGAGTTCGAATCTCCCTCGACCAGCTTGCAATTTTAAAAAATTTTTGATATAATAGTATTACAAAATGGACTGTTAGCTTAGTTGGTTAAAGCATACGACTGTTAATCGTAGGAGCGCTGGTTCGACTCCAGCACAGCCCGCTTGACAAAAATGAAAATTTTTGTTATAATAATTATGCAGGATGAAGTAATGGCAACTTACCAGACTCATATTCTGGGTATTGCGGGTTCGAGTCCCGCTCCTGCAATTTCGCTTTGGGACTTTTAATCCTCTGGACAAGGAAGAAAAGTTCACAGCCTAAACTCTTATAATACTTCCACTATTAACATTGCTTTGGCAAGGGTTAATGTCCAATTGGAAGATGACGCGCGCAGAGTTTAGAGTCTGGAAGCGGCGGCCGTAGTGTGGAGAAGCCCGGTAAAGGACGAACGTGAGTTCAAATCTTACTCGGCCATTTCTGCTCGTTTAACCCTAATCTGGTAAGGGAGCTGTCTTGAAAACAGCCAGTAGCCATTAGTTTGGCGTGTAGGTTCAAATCCTACAGCGAGCGCTTTGCGGATGTAGTGTCAGCGGTCTAGCACTTCTGCCTTCCAAGCAGAGGGCGCGAGTTCGATTCTCGGCGGGGTGATTAAGTCTCTAATGCTCGACGGTAGGGCGAATGGCCGCAACCCATTTCAAAGTCAGTTCGACTCTGACTAGAGACTCTAAGCTGGTGTAGCTTAATTGGTAAAGCGTCTGACTTGTAATCAGAGGAGTACAGGTTCAAGTCCTGCCGCCAGCTTTTAACACAAGAGCATTGAAAAGAAAAGGAGAAAAAATATGACTTATCAGATTCTTTACCTTGACGACAATTTTCAGAAGCACCTTGCTTTCGTCCCTAAAGAGAGCCTGTTTTTCTACCAGAATCGTTTCGATGTTCTTGAGACGAAGCTTATCAACTAAACAAAAAGTTGATGTAGCTGCGGGGAGAGCCATTTCGGTGTAGCTTCCCCCGTTCCGCTTCCGTAGCTTAACGGCTCAAGCACTCGACTTTTAATCGAGTTAATGCAGGTTCGAGTCCTGTCGGAAGCACTTGCAATTTCAAAAAATTTTTGATATAATATTTATATCAAAAGCGTTGAGGAGAAAGGAGTTTCGCAAAACGGTAAGAGAGCAGTATTAAGATGTTGTATCGAGGTCACCATCTCGACCGACTCCTTCGCCAACTCAAGGACGAAGGACAAGGATAAAGGGGTATAATTTAGAAGCCGAGGCCCGCTATAGAGAGTGAGGATAGGGCAATATAAAAAAGGCTGTGGAAGCCCACTAAACTCCACGCCAAAGAACAGCATCTCCGCAAAACTCTTTTTTGAAATTGCTTTTTGAAAACACTCTGGTATTTGCCGATGCCAGAGAGTAAAAGGAACTTAGTTCAGCTGGTGAGAACACACGTCTTATAAGCGGGTTGTCGCGGGTTCGAGTCCCGCAGTTCCTACTAATTTTTAAGGCTTTAAGAGAAGTTGAAAAGTACGTAACGTTTTTTAACAACAACTAATATCATCCACTGAAATCCCATTGCTTACAACATCTTCTCTTAAGAAATACCTTGAAAAGATGGAAGTTAAGTTTTAGCTTCCAGTCCTCTCCGCGGTGGCGTACCATGGGCGGAAGGTTCGATTCCTTCAAGAGGATTTCCTTTCTTAATGTGTGTTAAAAATATAGTGCGGCGCGGCTTCCCCCTAGCTATCGCCGCAAGGGAGAATAGTTTAACTGGTAAAACTGATTCTTAATGTGAGTTCGAATCTCACTTCTCTCTTTTCTGTTACTTTTGTAAAAAGGAGATGAAAGAATGGACAAAGACCTAATAGAACTTTTGAGGAATGATTCTTTAGATAGAGACAACTCTGACGTCGAGGCGAAAGAGCAGAAGAAGAGCACTCCCGGTACACTTGCCCTTCTTGCTTCTATTTTAAAAGTGAGAGAAGAGCAGAACTAAATAATAAAGTCTCTAACAGCAAACATTAAAAAAAAATAACTGGTGGAAATTATTTTAAAAAAGAGACTTGTCTTTTTAAAACTGCAAAGCCGCGCACAGCAAACCTTCGATAAATATTTATTTTGGAAAATATTAACTTGCGGCTTGGAAAATTATTTAACTTAAGAGATACGCACAGCAATCACAATCTTAAAATTTAGAAAAAAAGAATGTATCTCGTTTTTAATTACCTACTTAAAAGGCGCTCAAACAGCAAAACACTAATAAAAATCACTATATAAAATCCATCATAGCAGCCCCCTCCAAGCTGCGGTACGGAAATTTATTATCATTTTGATCCTTTCTGAATGTGCATCAAAACGTTTTAAACTTTTGCGCCTTGTTTATTTTGGGGTATCGCATAGCTTGGTCAATGCGCTGGTTTTGGGAACCAGAGAGCGTGAGTTCGAATCTCACTACTCCAGTCTTGGGGAATGGTCTAACGGTTAGGACAAGGGACTTTGACTCCCTCGGCGAAGGTTCGATTCCTTCTTCCCCAGTTACCAATGAAAGATTTTTACAGCAAACACAAAAGGGGAATATGATGAACTCTTTTATCGAAAATCTTGAGAATGTTTCCAACATGAAGTATACGGAGAACGGTGCGCGCGCCTACTCTACAACGAAGTCCGCAGTCTATGATTTGTTTGCTCTTGGCGGCGCTTACAGAAATAGAACAGAAGATGAGAAGATTCGTCTTTTTCAGGATGCTCTTGCAGAGGATGCAACTCTTGCTGTTAAGTGCCTGTTCTATCTTCGTGATGTGCGGGGCGGCCAGGGCGAGAGAGAGTTCTTCCGAGTGGCTTACAGACACCTTTCAAGAGTCTCCGCTGATACCGCAATCCACAACTTGAAGTATGTCCCCGAGTTCGGTAGATGGGATGATTTGGTAGAGATTGCTTTCTCTTCTTCGATTCTCTTTGACGAGGCTATCTATCTTATTACCGAACAGCTTCGCGCGGACATTCGTTCTGACAAGCCGTCTCTCCTTGCGAAGTGGCTGCCGTCTGAAAATACTTCGTCCGCAAAGACCAAGCAGAAGGCTAGAGTTATTCGCCATGCGTTGAGACTTACTTCTGAAAAGTATCGCAAGCTTCTTTCCACTCTGCGCGCCCGCATTGGTATCGTAGAGTCGAAGATGTCCGCAAACGAATGGAGCGAAATTGAGTATGATAAGCTGCCGTCCCGCGCAGGCTTTCTTCATTCGGGAGCGTTCAAGAGACATGACTTTGATAGATATATGTCTTTTGTAAACTCCGCAGAGACGAAGGTTAATGCAGGAACTCTTTATCCCCATGAGATTGTGCAGAAGTTTGCTTATTCCAACTGGGGCAGCAACGGATTGAGAAATAGACCTTCGAAAGAAGACGAGAAGCTTTATCAGAAGTATTGGGATAATCTTCCGAATTATCTTGCTGATTCGAACAAGTCTATTCTCTGCGTTGTCGATACCTCTGGTTCGATGAGTGGACTGCCGATTGACGTAGCAGCTTCACTGGGTATCTACTGTGCGGAAAGACTGCGGGGAGAGTTTCACAACTCTATCGTGACCTTTTCAGAGAATCCGCAGTTCATCAAGTTGCCCGAAAATGGCTCGATTGTAGATAAGGTAAATTGCGTGCTTAGACATTCCGAAGTCGCAAACACTAGCCTTGAAGCTGCTTTCAAGCTTCTAAAGAAGGTCGCCCTTCGTTCGAATCCCGTAGACATTCCTTCTACTCTTGTAATCCTTTCCGATATGGAGATTGATTGCATGGCTGTAGAAGACGTATCCGAGGATAACATGGACTCTCTTATGGAGTCTATCCGAAAGGACTGGGAGCGCGCAGGACTTAAGATGCCGCATCTTGTGTATTGGAATGTTGATGGCCGCAACGATACCATCCTTGAAAAGCCTTCTTGCGGCGTGACCTTCGTTTCTGGTTTTTCTTCTGTGCTTTTTGAGTCTGTTGCTTCTGGAAAAACTGGAATCGAGTTAATGCTTGATAAGCTTCTTTCTAAGAGATACGCAAACATTGCGGCTCTGTAAAAAAGTTCCCCTCATTATGGGGGGGCTTTTTTATTAAATCTCTTTCTTCTAAAAATCTAAATTTAGAGGAAGGAGGCATACTATGACGTCAGAAATTCAGATGCGGCGCGAAGAACGAGAATGGGAAAAGGAAAAAGAGATTCTTATCCGAAAAGAACGAATAAGAAAAGAGAAATCTCAAATCGTTCCGCGCCTATCTACAAGTAAGAAAGCTTTAATCTTTTTATTGGCTAACTGCACTATTATTGAGTTATTTACCTTTTGGGTAATAGTTCAGCAGTTGGCTTCTCCATCTATCTCTTTGGATTTAACTCCTCTTGTGGCCTTAATAGGCGCAGTAATTGGAGAAGTTATAACTGTTGCGGCTTACTATGCGAAATCCGCAAAAGAGAACACAATAGGTGGAATTGTTTATGAAACAACTTTAAAAAAGGAGGAAAATAACGGTGTCGGTTAACGCTACTATGATTGCTATTGCTATTGCCACAGGTGCGGGCTTACTTTTGGGAATTTCTCTTCCATACATGAAGAGAAACTATCGAGAATATATTGTAAATATTCTTGTTTATCTTTGCGCGTGTGCAGAAAACTCTCTTAAAGAAGGTACTGGCGCACTCAAGTTGGCAAAGGTGTATAGCGAGTTTACTGCTAATTATCCTGCTTTAGCACAGCTAGTTACTTTCAAAGAGTTCTCTGCTCTTGTTGACCAAGCACTTGCGCGCTTAAAGGATATGATGGGCAATCCCAAGATTCGCTCTGCAGTCGAAGGTGGGACTAATCTTAACTAATTAATAAAGGAGGGGCGTTGTGAATAGAATTTTTGCTCTTGCAGACCTTCATGGGGAATCTGGATGGCTTCGTAAATTCAAGAGTCATATGGAAACTATCGGTCAGCCGCTAGATTCTACTGATACCATTGTCTTACTTGGCGACACTGGACTTAATTTTTTCTTTAATGAAAGAGATGTAGAAAATAAAAAGAAGTTTAACAAGATAGGATGCAATTTATTTTTGATTCGCGGCAATCATGAACAGCGCCCCTCTATTGTTTTCCAGAACAGTCCAATGAAGTGGCACATGGAAGAGTTCTTTGGAAACCTTGTTTATGTTGAAGATGCTTTTCCAAATATTAAATATGCCTTAGACACGATTGCATATTACAATTTACATGGATACAAAACCCTTATTTGCCCTGGCGCGTACAGCGTAGATAAATATTATAGGCTTGCGCAAGGATGGAGTTGGTTTGAAGATGAGCAACTTACAGACAGAGAATGGCACGATGGATTTCAGCTTATCCAAGAGGAGAATCCAAGCGGTAGAGTAGATATTATTTTGTCTCATGCCGCGCCAAGTGTTTATGTTCCATCAGATTTGTTTCTTCCAACAGTAGACCAGTCTCTTGTTGATGAAAAAACAGAAAGACAATTGGGATTCATTGAACAAAATATCAAGTATAGACTTTGGCTATGGGGTCACTATCATGAGTATCGTAAATACGTAATACATGATAACAGTTTACCTCTTATGCTTTTCAATTCTATAGCTGTTGACATAGAGGAAGTTCTGTTAGACCCGTACCATTTTGCTCCTTACGTTTTTGCTTAAAGATTGTTTTTTCTAAAAAATTTTTTATATAATATTTATAGAAAGACAAGAGAAAGGAAAAATAAAAGGTTAAACAAGAGTTCTCAAAGAGAGTTGGCCTATGTAGTCCAGATTGATAATATTTCTCCTATTAGCGGCGCCGACCGAGTTGAGGCGGCGACTGTTGGGGGGTGGCAGGTAATGGTGCGGAAGGGGCAGTTTGAGAAGGGCGACCCCGCCATTTACTTTGAGATTGATTCCAGAGTGCCTGCGCGAGCCTTTTATGTTTCTTGAGAAGAATGACTTTAAGATTAAGACTCAAAGATACTTCAAGGGTAAGTTTATTTCTCAAGGTCTATTAATGTCCGCAGAAGATGTTGGATGGAAGGTTGTTGATGGGGCTATTGTTGATAGCAAGGGAATCCCGCACTATCCGCACAATGAGTCTCGCTTCTTGACCGCAGAGCTGGGTGTTACGCATAGCTGTCCGGACGGAGTTGACCCAGAAGCAAAGCCCGAAAAGAGACCCCTCTTCTACCATTGGCTGATGAGATTCTCTATTGGCAGAAAGATTTTATCTCTTTTTTCTTCTTCTCACAAAGGCGCATCTACTTGGCCTAGCTGGGTAAGAAAGACTGACGAAGAGAGAATCCAGAACATTCCAGAGATTTTACAGGAGCCTTGTCTTTGGATTGGAACAGAAAAGATTGATGGAACATCCGCAACTTTTACTGTTAAGAGATTTGGATTAAAGAAGCCGCAGTTTTTCGTTTGCTCTCGAAATATTTGCTTAAGTGAGAAATCTTCAATCGCTAAGAAGTATTTTGAGATTGTAGAGAGATACAAGATTCAAGAGGCTTTGATGGAGATGCTTTACAGAGAGACCCTGAACTGGATTTTGTAACTTTACAGGGAGAGATTTACGGAAAAGGTATTCAGAAAAGAGACTACTCTCTTGAAGGAACTGATTTTGCGGCGTTCAACTTAATCACTTCTAAAAATGGAAGATTTCAGTCTTTTGAGATGCAGAAGATTCTGTCTGATTTTGGAATCCCCTCTGTCCCGATTTTAGGTACTTATGATTTCTCAAAAATCCTTACCGATAATGTCCTAGATATGGCAAAAGGAGAGTCTAAGATTGATGGCGGCGACAGAGAGGGAATCGTGTTCCGTTCACCAGATGGACAAAAGTCCTTCAAAGCAGTTTCCAATGATTTTCTTTTAAAGTATCACTCATAAAAGTTTCAAAGAGAGAGATTTTTGTAATCTCTCTCTTTTATATTATAAACAAAAGGAAGGTGAATAAATATGGATTTTACAAAATATTATGGTAAAATTTCTAATAGCGGCAGTGATGAGCGCGGAAGATATAGCGGCGGGCGACCTGGCGACCAGACTGGGCGCGAGTGGGCAATCATTCCATGGTATTCGCGGCCTTGGACTCACGTCCTTCGGTATCCAAACCCGACCGCCGCACGACAAATTGCTTCTTTAGCTATTGCCGCAGCTTCAAATGATTATATAGGATATGACCAAAACGCTCGTTATACCTATTGGCAACTTTTACAAAAGACAAATTACAATCCTTCTGCAATCAATACCCCCTGTGCGGCAGACTGTTCGGCGGGCGTCATTGCAAACACCAAGGCCGCAGGCCATCTTTTGGGTATTGCGGCTCTTGCCAACTTGGGCGCCAGCTACACTGGAGATATGGTCAGAGGCTTCCGCGCCGCAGGATTTCAAGTCATTACAGACCCATCTTATCTAAACTCTTTTGAGAAGTTACAGCCTGGAGACATTCTTTTATATGAGGGTCATCATACCGCAACATACATTGGCGAGAACCCTTCAAATAACAGACCTACTCCAACTCCACCTGCTCCCGCACCCAAGGCCGCACCGCGCGCAGGAAGTTTGAATGAAACGGAGCAATGGGTCGGAGAAGTCACGGCGGACGTCCTTAATGTAAGAACATGGGCGGGGCCAAACTATCCTAATCTTCAATCTTATCCGCAACTCGCGCAAGGCAACCTAGTTTCAGTCTTAGATTCAGTCAGAGGCGATGATGGTGAAACTTGGCTCTTTATCTCTATTGGCGCACAAAAGAGAAAAGGATTTGTTGCCGCAAAATATATTAAGCGCAGATAATAAAAATATAAGTCTCATGTACCCCCCTACATGAGACTTTATTTTTTTTGAAATTTTTGGTATAATTATAGTATAAAATAGTAGAAAGGATAGAAGAGAAATGCTAAATATTTATTTACAGATTTTGAAATCTGGATATTGGGTTGTTGTGCGCGGCGAGTGCGATGAAAAGATTACAGATTTCTCCAAGGATATCGGCTCTGATTTGGATAGAAATAGTCTTTTTGGACTTATTGCCGCAATAGAGTACGTTAGAGATTCTGACGATACAGCTACAATTTATACAAACTCTGAATTTCTTTTGAGAGTTGTTAATGAGATGGACTATTGGGCGAGTCAGAACTGGAGAAATCCAGATGATAAAGCAATCCCCAATCTCAATCTCGTGTTGTCACTTTACCTTTTGCGACAAAAGCACGGAAATCTGTTTAAGTTAGCGCGCATCCAACAGTAAAAAGAGAGGTGTTATTTTGGAAAAGAAATATACAGAAGATTCTATAAAGAGCCTTGCGCCAAGAGAGCACGTAAGACTCAAGTACGGAATGTATGTCGGTAACAGTTCTTATTCTAATCCTCTTTTGTCGGAGATTTTATCCAATGCGATAGACGAGTACAGAATCGGACATGGTAGTGTCATTGATATTACTATTGACACAAAGACAAACGTTATTTCAGTTCGAGATTATGGGCAGGGCTTCTTACCTAACGTAATAAGAGAAGATGGCAAGACTGTTCTACAAGCTTCTTTTGACACGATTAACACTTCTGGTAAGTTTACAGAAGATGGCGTTTATGAAGGAACTTCTCTCGGTACTTATGGTATTGGCGCGAAGCTTGCGACCTTCTTAAGTCACTTCTTGACTGTCACGACTTGGCGAGATGGCAATTATGAGAAGTGCAATTTTAAGGAAGGTATCTATGATACAAGAGAAGGTGGAAAAAATACTTCTAATGAACCTTCTGGCACGCTCGTAGAATGGCAGCCTTCCGAAGAGTTCTTCGACCATGAGGAACTTGATATGAAAACCTTGCGCGCGCAGCTTAAGAAGATTTCCTGTGTGTGCTTGGGACTGACTATAAATCTCACTGTTGATAAAGAGAAAGAAGTATTCCATTCTAAGAATGGACTTGCTGAACTCATCCCCACGCCAGAGATTTTGAAGAATCATTTGACAATCACAAAGAATGATGGTAAGAATAGTATAGATTTTCTTCTTACCTATACGAACTCTTTTGCGACTTCTATTATTTCTTTTGTTAATGTCGGTGAGACTCAATCTGGCCCGCACATCACTCAAGTAAAGACAATTGTCACAAGAGAGTTCAATAAGTTCTTTAAGGAGAAGAAGTGGCTTAAAGACAAGGACGAGACTCTCTCGGGTGATGATATTCAAGAAGGCATGTGCATCATCTTTAATATTACGACTTCCAATGTTCAGTATGATGCGCAGATTAAAGGGCGCGTTGAGAAGTTGGACATGACGCCCTTCACGTCACTTCTTTCAGAGGGCATTAGAGATTATCTTATCTCACACGAAAAGGATATTAAAACTATCTTTGATAAGGCGGTCGCCGCAAAGAAAGCAAGGGTCGCCGCCAAAAACGCAAGAGAAAGAATTAGAGAAGGCGCCGCAAAGAAACAAAAAGCATTGAAGTTCGCATCTAAGCTTGCGGACTGTAGTGCTAAGACTCGCTCCTCTTGTGAACTTTATATTACAGAGGGAGATTCTGCGGCGGGTAATTTAAAGCTTGCAAGAGATACTAAGACTCAAGCGGTAATGCCAGTGCGCGGCAAGGTGTTGAACTGTAGTAAAGCAACACTTGCGCAGATTAGTAAGAACGCGGAAATCATGACAATGTTGGACGCTTTCTTTGGCGCAGGCGGATGGCAGATTAACCCTAGAACATTAAGAGTTACTTACAAGAAACTTAGATATGATAAAATTATTATCATGAGTGATGCGGATGTAGATGGGAGTCATATCAAGAACTTATTTTACACATTCATCTGGAAACTTTGTCCAGACCTTCTTACAGATGGCCATATCTACGCAGGAGTTCCGCCTCTGTATAAAGTTACTTTTGGCGGCAATCGTGGATATAAGTATCTCAAAAATGATGCAGACCTTGAGAAGTTTAAGAAGGAAAATCCAACAGAGAAATACACAATAGGTCGAATGAAGGGACTTGGAGAGATGTCTATTGAAGAGACAGAAGAGACTCTTGTCCATCCCGATTCAAGAATCATTAAGAAGATTACAGTAGAAAACGAAAACGAAGTTAATCAGCTTTTTGAGGATTTGATGGGAACAAGCGTAATTCCGCGCAAAGAATTTCTCCAGAAGCACAGCCGCGAAGCTAACGAATTATTTTAAGAATAGGGGGCATAGATGCTACATACAAATGATATATCACAAGAGTTACAGCAAAACTGGATAGACTATGCAATGGCTTGCAACACTGACAGAGCCATCCCCAACGCGCAGGATGGATTAAAGCCTGTTGCAAAAAGAATCTTATGGGGTATGCTTGATAAGACAAAAGCAATCTCAAGTAAGCCTCATATCAAGAGTGCAAGAATCGTTGGTGATATTATGGGTACTTATCATCCGCATGGAGATTCTTCCATTTATGAAGCTTTGATTCGACTTTCGCGGAATTGGGAACTGCGTTATCCTCTCATTGATGTTCACGGAAACAATGGTAATATCATGGGAGATGGAGAGGCGGCGATGCGTTACACAGAGTCTCGCCTTTCTAAGATTACTGAAAAGGGTATGCTTGCACCCTTACGAAAAGAAGCAGTACCCTTCATTCCAAATTATGATGAAACAACGGTAGAGCCTACTGTCTTACCAAGCATTTTCCCCAACTTACTGTGTAATCCTAACACTGGTATCGGCGTCGCTTTGGCTAACTCATGGGCGCCGCACAACTTAGGAGAGGTCGCCGCAGCAATCAATGACTACTTGGACGGAAAAGAGCCTATGCTTCCCGGCCCAGACTTCCCCACGGGCGGCATCATCATTAACCGAAGCGCAGTCCCCGCAATCATGAGGAGCGGCCGGGGGTCTGTCAAGGTACGCGCCCGCTACACTATCTCTAAGCAGACTATTGTCTTTACTGAAATTCCTTTTGGAAAAACAGTCGAAGCAATCTTAGATGAAATTGGAGAAAATGCGGAAGGAATTTCCGATATCCGAAATGAAAGTAACAAGAATGGAATCCACATTGTAATTGAATGCGAAGCGGGCGAAAACTGTGAGCAGATTGTTCAGTATCTCTTTGAAAAGACTAGTTTACAATCCTCTTTCAGTTATAATCAAGTGGCTCTTGTTAACGGAGAACCTGTTTTGCTTAATCTTCGACAGGCTATTGAAGTGTATGTGAAGCACAACAAAGACTGTTTAGTTAGAGAATATACTTTCATTCTTCACAGCGCGCAACAGAGACTTGAAATCGTAGATGGACTGTTAAAGGCTCTTGAGGATATAGATAATATTATCGCCCTCATTAAGAAGTCGGAGAGTGCGGCCGCCGCAAAAGAAGGTCTAATTGAAAAGTATGCTTTTACTGAAAATCAAGCAAAAGCAATCCTTACAATGAAGTTGGCTTCTCTTGCTAAACTGACTCATGTCGAGTTAAATAACGAATCCGCAGAACTCAACAAGACCATTTCTGATTGCGAGGCTTTTATCAATAGTGAAGATAAGCAGGTTACGGAGATTCGTACTCGACTTGCGGACTTAGTAAAGGAATTTGGGGACGCACGTAGAACTGAATTAACAGATCTGACAGAAGATAAGAAAGCCCTGGCCGCAGATGATAAAGGTACTCTTATGTCTGTTGACTGCTACGGTGCTTTAAAGGTAGAAAAAAAAACAGTATCACCTTCTGCAATGACGTCTTTTAAGATTGGCGATGAGCAGACTCCCAATATGATAATTGCTTTCAGCAACGGAAAAGTTAAGAAAATGTCTTTAGAAGATGTTACGCGGCGAACAAAGATTTTGACTAAAGTACCCGATGGCGAGAAGATAATTGCGGCAGTCCCCTTTAAGGGAGATTTCTTATTGACTCTTGTTTCAAAAGATGGTCATATCATCAAATTTAGCACTGCGGAGTTCATTTTTAATAAGACTGCGGCGATGGGTGTGATGGGCATAAAAGGGGGAGATATCGTTGGAGCCTTTGCGGACAGTGACTTTATCTACACAATAGATGAGAATGGATATGGAAAGAAAATCTCTTCCACTCTCTTCTCGGCCCAAAAAAGAGGCGGAGTAGGCTCTCTGTTGGTAAAACGCGGTACTAATCTTCTCGCCGCAGGGAATAGTCCTGTCTTAGGTGGGCGCAAGTATCGAGACGCTGATTTTCCAGAGGTGGCGGCCGCCGCGACAAAAGGCAAGGAAATCAAGGGTGTGTAAGCCCTTGATTTTCATTCTCTCAACCCAAAAGAAAGGTAAGGACAGTGGAGCATCAGTTTGTTTTTAAAGAAAACTATCAACAATGTGTAGACCTTTTGAATCAGTGGACAGACGATTATGATAAGGGCGCGCCCGTAGTAGAAGATTATGAATGGGATGACCTTTATTATTCAGTTCAAGATTTTGAATACTATAATCCAGAACTTATTTCTCCAGATTCTCCGACTCAAAAAGTTCATTTTGTAAAAGTGTCTGAACTCTCTAAGGTTAAGCATTCTCATCCTATGCTTTCTCTTGCGAAAACAAAAGACTTAACAAAGATTACCGAAATTCTAGGAACAGATTTTCCTCTTATCGCAATGTTAAAGTTGGATGGGTTGTCCTGTTCTTTAACTTATGAGAAGGGTGTCTTGGTGCGCGCAGAGACTCGCGGCGATGGCGTTGTAGGAGAGGACGTTACTCATAACATCTGGCACGTAAGTACAGTACCGAGGCATCTCCCGCAAAAGATTGACTTAACGGTGGACGGGGAGATAATCATTAAAGAGGATGATTTTGAGCCTTTTGCTCAAGAGTATAAGAATCCTCGTAATTTGGCGGCGGGTACTGTTCGCCTCTTGGACGCCGCAACGTCAATTAAGAGACGACTTACTTTTGTTGCTTGGGATGCTTTTTTCTCTGATGAGGATGAGTTTACTAACTTGTCAGATAAGCTTCAATTTTTGCAAGATTCTAATTTTATAGTGACTCGTTTTCGTGAACTGTCTGGAAATGCGTCTAATAACAAAATACAAGAGGCAATTGATTCTTTAAGGGACGTCGCCAAGGTTTTAGATTTCCCTATTGACGGAATCGTTTTTAAAATTGATAACGTAAAAGAGTATGCTAAGATGGGACGAACTGACCATCATTTTAAGGGCGGAGTGGCTTTTAAATTCTTTGAGGAGACGTATGGAACTAATCTTTTGGATGTGTCTTTTGACGTTAGCCGCACGGGAGAACTTACCCCTGTCGCTGTATTTAGCCCTGTTGACATTGAGGGTTCTACTGTAGAGAGGGCTTCTCTTCATAATCTATCTATACTAAAAGAGAAAGTCGGGATTCCCTATAAAGGACAGTCGCTTCAAATCGTCAAGAGGAATCAAATTATTCCACAGATTGAGGAGGCTGAAAAGAAAGACAATCCAGAGCATCCTATCGAGTTACCAAAGGTTTGCCCTTCGTGCGGCGCTCCTTTAGAAATCCTAACTTCTGCAGCGGGTGTTGAGACTCTCTATTGTGTGAATCCAGAGTGTCCCGCGCAGCTAGTAGGCAAGCTTACTCATTTCTGTAGCGATAAGGGATTAGACATAAAAGGCTTATCAGAGGCCACTCTTTCAAAGCTTATTCGCGCAGGCTTCGTATCTTCTTTTGAATCCATTTTTATTTTAGAGAATTACAAAAGAGAATGGATGCAAATGAATGGGTTTGGCGCGGCTTCTGTTAATAAAATTCTTGCCGCAATAGAAAAGTCAAAAGAGACAGAGTTGTGGAGAGCCATTTCTGCTCTCGGAATCCCGTTAGTGGGAACAAAGACCGCGAAAGACCTTGCCAAACATTTTGGAACTTGGGAAGAGTTCGAGCGGGCAATTTTAAATAACTATGCTTTTGAAAAAATCAATAATATTGGAAAGATTATAGGCGATAGTCTTAGGGGGTATCCTATTGGAAAAGTTAGCTTTTTATCTAAGTATCTTAATTTTAGAAAATCTGCGAATGATGCGAAGTCAGCACCAAGCCCGCTAGAAGGTAAGAAGATTGTTGTAACAGGTAAACTAGAACTCTTTAAGAATCGAAGGGAATTGGTAAATAAGATTGAAGACGCTGGCGGCAAGGCCACAGATTCAGTTTCTAGTTCTACTTTCCTCTTGATTTGTAACGATTTAGAATCTAAGTCCAGTAAAGCCAATAAAGCAAGAGAAAATGGAATTCCCATTTTAACAGAGCAGGAATTTTTAAATAAATTTTTCTTGATTGTTTAAAAAATTTTTGATATAATAAGTAGGTAAGGTTGAGAAAGAAAAAAATAAAAAACCCTTTCTCCCCCCTTGATTAATCAAAAAATTTTTGATATAATAAATGTATAAAGAAACAAAAGAGAAACAAAAAAAATTTCAAAAAGGTTTTGACAAAAACAAAAATTTTTGATATAATTGATACATAAGATAAAGGTTGAACAAAAAACCTTTTCTGAACAAAAACAAAAAACACTATTTCAAAACAAAAGGAGAACAAAGAATCATGGCAAAGTTTAATGATAAGGCGAAGCTCGTTTACAATTACATCAAGGCAAATCAGGACAGCAATATTACTGCAAATGATGTTGCGGCAGCACTTGGTATGGGGGCGCGCGCAGTTAACGCGGTAATCAACTTCTCATTCAAGAACGCTGAGAAGAAGCCGATTGAGCGAGTCGAGGCTGAGATGGTCGATGAGAACGGCGAGAAGAAGGCCGTCAAGCTGCTCAAGCTGACTTCGTACGGCGAGAATCTGGACATTGACGCAGAGTAAAAACGAGTAAGAGAAAAAAGAGGAGATAAACTGTTGAAAGAGAGTATCTCCTCTCTTTTTCATTCTTGAGAAAGGAGTCCTTTAATACAAGAGTTGAAGCAGATTGATAATGTAAAAGTTTTTGGACTTGAGGATAGCGTGCGCGCCGCGAAGTTTCCAATGTTGGCAGACGCGGAGAAAGCGACTTCTGAAATTACCGATAGGACATATTCTTTGTTTTCTGTTCCTACGGGGACAGGGCATGATAACGCTTTAAAGGGAATCGTTGTTCAATTCGATTTGACAATGACTCCGAAAATGTCAGTTGAACTTGAGAGATACCATTTCATAGATTTTGTGTCTTCTCAAAGTACAATGCATCGAATTACTAAGTTTAACTTAGACGAAGCATATATTGAGTATGTAGACCCGCGCGCCATAGAGATTATGAAAGAGAAGGTTCGGCAGTACAATGAAACAGACCCTTCTTCAGACCGCGCGAAGCAGTTGTATCTGGAGATTCTTTACACGAATCCTTGCGGCATTTGCCTCACCGCGCGCATGACAACTAATTACCAACAGCTAAAGACAATTTATTTACAAAGACGAAATCACAGACTTCCAGAATGGCAGACCTTCTGTGATTGGGTGGAGACACTTCCTTATTTCATGGACTTTTGTATTGAGAAGAAGAAAACGTGTTAACAAAAGAAGAGTTCATTGAAAGAATTATGATGGCAGAATCGAATAAAGATTTGTATGCTCTTTATAACGATATGAAAAAGGCTGTAAAGCAACTATCACCAAAATGTGTGCAGACTCTGCGAATCATGCAATCTGACCCGAAGTTAGATGGTCAGACCGCGGCGTTCATTGGGGAAGCGACTGGATGGGAGCCTGCGGGTTCAAGCGCCGCCCTGTTCGCGCTAAGAGAAAGAGGATATGTTAGAACAGAGCCAGACCCCAAAAAGCCAGCCCTATTAAGATATTATTTAACAGAAGAAGGAAAAAACGTAAGAATTTAATTTTTTGATAACAGGAGAAAAAATATGAGACAGATGGTAAATCGAGTGTCACTACAGGGCAAGGTTTATGACCATTCGCTTAAACTTCGAACTGTTCAGCGAGAAGGCGAGAATTTTGGAAAAGAGTTTATCAACGGAACTCTTAGTATCGCGACAGACGACAAGAATCTGAATATTGTCCAGGTTCATTACACATATGTGACTCCGCTTTTCAAGAGTGGAAAAGAGAACAGAAATTTCTCTATCCTCAAGAGAATTATGGATAAGGGCGAGAGTGTTGTTGGCGCGAAGGATGGTGTAGAGCCACTTCTCGTAAAGATTGAATCTTCTATTGACTGTAATGATTTTTACCCGAACGGCGGTGATGAACTGGTGTCCGCGCAGAGAGTGTCAGATGGATTCATCTCTATTATCAAGGCACTTCCCGACAAGGTCAATGAGAGAAATAAGTTTGAGAGTGATACTCTTTTGATTGGCGCGACTAAGCATGAGGTAGACCCCGAGAAGAATGTGACAGAGGCTTACATGGAATTTCGGGCGGCGGTCTTTGGTTATGGCGGAGTGCTTAAGCCTGTTCGTCTGGTCGTTAAGAATCCTGCGGCGTTCTCTTACTTTGAAAATCTTGAGCCGACTACCGCGAAGCCCGCACTGGTCAATCTTTGGGGACGCATTGAGAATGTGACTGTAAAAACCGAGAAGACTGTTGAGTCTGCTTTTGGTGAGGACAAGGTGGAGACAGCCACTCATAGTGTTAGAGAATGGATTGTAACTGGCGCAAGCAAAGAGCCGCTTCCGTTTGGCGATGAGGGCGTTCTGACTAAGGACGAACTCATTAAGTTACAGGCAGACAGAGAGACATACCTTGCGGAAGTTAAGGCGAGAACAAAGGAGTACGAGGCGAAGAAGAAGTCCTCCGCACCCGTCAACACGGCGCCCGCCAAGATTGCAGATGGAGAGTTTGATTTTTAAACTCTCCCCCCTATTGGGGATAACAAAAGTAAAACAAGAAAAGTTTTTAAGAGGAAAAGGAGAATAAATAATGTTAAATCTAAAGGGTATTAAGCCGCATCAGGTCTCAAGAGATATGCGCGGATATTCGGTATTCTTCTATGGAGAGAAATAATCGGCTCTCCTTACATTGCGAGATGTAAACAAAAAATCCTTGAAAAACCGAGAAGGCTTTAAAATGCTAACTCGAGCGGAAGTCATAAAAGACACGCGCAACGCATAGGTCAAACTTAAAGCAATTTAATTCTAAAGGATTATTCAAAAATGAATAACAACAGCATAATTGAATTCTATCTTGGCGGCAATTCACTGGCCGCAACAAGTAGAAAATTCAAAATTAGTGTCTATAAGATAAAGAAGATTCTTGAACAAAAGCAGGTTAAGATAAGAAGTAAAAGAGAACAGAACATCTTTGAAAACATCAAGAGAACAAAGAAGATTAATCATAATTTCTTTGAGGAGTTAACACCGACCGCCGCGTATTACCTAGGCTTTTTGGCGGCTGATGGATGTGTATATCAGAAAAGGAATCTGATTAAAGTAACTCTCTCTTCTATTGATAAAGAGTTCTTAGAGGAGTTCAGAGAAGCCCTGGCCGCAGAAAGAGAAGTTGTTGACTCTGTTACAGACAAGGGTTTTTCAATTAGCACTTTTGCCTTTTCTTCACAAAAGATAAAAGAAACTTTAATCCATTACGATATAAAGCCAAATAAAACCTATCTAGGTGTTTCAATGAAGAATATTCCAGATGAGTTAAAGATGTGTTGGATAAAAGGTTTCTTTGATGGCGATGGGTGCTTCACCTACAATAGAAAAACAAAACAGAGTAAAATTACTTTTACTTCGAAAACAGATTCAATACTAAAAGAAATCCAATGGTATCTCTCTTGCGGCAACTTTTATGAAAAAAAGGGAGATTGTTACGAATTAGGTTTTACAACTTCTTCTGCTATCTTATTAATGGAAAAGTTTTACTCATTAGATGCACCCTGCTTAAAAAGAAAGAAAGACAAATACTTAGAATACAAAGCTTTAAGGGGATGAGACCCAAGAGTCAAGGACACTCTCAATCGAGAGTTGAAGAAATATGCTGACCCAGATTGGAATTGACCAATAGATAATGAGAGTTGCCCATACTCTCAAAATGAGAGAAATCTCTGGAAGTAAAAGATAAAAAACTTTTACGATAACACAAGCCGAAAAGCGGTCGAGCTTAATGTTGTTTTGCCGCTAATATATGGGGAAATTGCGGGAATATCTTTTAAACAATAAGTACCAACTTCTTTTAGTGATAGAAGAAGGGCAAGAGGTAATTCTCAAGAGAAGGTAAAAAGCTTATTTGTTAAGACAATCCGCAGCCAAGTGTCTCTTTCAAAGAGATAAAGGTTCAACGACTAGGTTTTATAACTGTAGACTTTATAATCGAAATACCCGTAGGTGTTATAAATGGAAAATTGGAAAAAGATTTTAGTAAAAGGACAGGAGACTTTTTATAGCGTCTCTTCTTTAGGAAGAGTAAGAAACGATAGTACAAAAACTTTCTTACAAGGAAGATTTACAAAGAATGGCTATCATATAGTGCGTTTAAGATATAGAATAGATAAAGTTTGTTCTATTCACCGATTGGTTATGATGGCTTTTTCGCCAAGGGATAATATGGAAGATTTACTAATCATTCATAAGAATGGAGTTAAGACTGACAATAGGCTAGACAATCTGGAATGGTGTGCTACACTAGAAGATGTGCGGCACCCCTTTCAAGAAAAAATACAAAAAAGAGAGACGCAGCCTTGCTATCAGTATGACTTAGAGGGGAACTTCTTGGCGGAATATGAAAATTCTAAGGCTGCGGCGACCCTTTTAGGAATAGACCATTCGAATGTTTGGAGATGCGTGACAGAACAGCAAGGACACTGCGCGCAGTCTCAATTCAAAAGCTATAAGGAAGATAAAATCCAGCCTTGGTATTATAATCAGAATCAAGAGTCCATTTGGGTCTATAGAACTTCTGGAGAGTTCGTAGATAGATATGAATCTCAAGAGGAGTGCGCGAAGGCTTTTGGTATTATTACGTCAAGTCTTAGTCGATATATAAAAGAGACTCGCGCATTGGAGGGTTTTGTCTTTTCAAAAATTCCATTATAACATTTTAAGATATAGTCTAAACGAAAACAACAATCGCCACTAGGTTTCCCCGCCACATTTTACTTGCGGCGGAGAAAGGATATAATGCAATTCCTGGCGCGATGGCCGCACCGATTAACAGTTGGAGTGAGTTTAAGCAGGCTCTCCGCCAGTTGAAGGAGATGAAGGATGAAGATGACAGAGCAGTAGCGGAAGGCAAGACTCCGCCAAATGGCTTCGAAACGGTTTAATTTAATAGACCCCTAATTAAGAAATTAATTAAGCAAACCTAGTGAATTGCTGGAAAACCCTTAGAGTCTTTTATACTACAACATAAGCTTGAAATAAAACTAAATGTGAAAGTTTGAAAAATAAAAGAATTGGGTAATCAGCAGCCAAGTCTCGAATAGAGGAAGGTTCAACGACTATCTCGCTATGAGAGTAGGGCTTTAAAAGGCTCGAAGAACTAGGCGCCTGACTTCTTTAAAAAAGAAAAGGTGATGATATAGTCTACTCCCTAAAAAATATCTCGAAAGAGAGGGTGCAAAGGATTTTGGACACGGCAGATATTCTTTACTCCTATTGTGAGAAGTATATTTGTGCGAATGCGAAGCGAGCGGATGGCGGATTTGGTGTAGATAGCGTCGGTGAAATTCCGTACGGCAAAGGGTACGGACTCGTAGCGAAAGAGTTTGACGATTCTCTAAGAAGCATCGTTCAGATGGACTACGGCCTTGTAATCATCTCCCACGCTACTGACAAGACATTTAAGGATGAGACGGGACAGGAATATAATAGAATTGTTCCTACCTTAGACAAGAGAGCAAACAATATTGTTTCAAGAATGTGTGATATTATTGCTTATTCCAGAACTGTAACAACAGCAGATGGTAAAAGTGCGACAAGACTCTTTATGAGAGGAACGCCGCGCTATGAGGCAGGTTCACGCTTTAAGTATACTCCAGACTCAATTAATTTCACTTACAAGGATTTAGTTGAGGCTATTGGAGAGGCTATTGATAAGCAGGCCGCAGAGGAAGGAGAAACTCTTTTCACTGAAAGCAGAAACAATATGTATAACACTTCTACTGAACTTGATTTTGATGCTTTAATGACAGAGTTCAACACTCTTGTTGACACGCTGATGGCAACAGAGGATAAGGCTAAGATGAGCGCAAAAATCAAGAGTGTTATTGAAAGACACCTTGGACATGGTAACACTGTTAAGGATATGTCTATTGAGCAGGTCGAGGCTCTCTCTCTGATTGTTTCAGACTTAAAAGCATTACAGAAGTAATTGAAGAAAAACAAGGGTAGATTTTTTACCCTTGTTTTTTTATTTTTTTTATGGTATAATATAAGGAGAAAGGAGAGTGGGATTCTTTATGGCAAAAGTTAAGTGTGTATTTTGCGGCCAGACCTTTGACAGAGACGCCGAAGATTATGTTCAAGTGCGGTATCACCGTTATGCCCACAGAAGATGCGCAGAAAAAGAAGACCCGCAGAAGCTAAAAGAAGAGTCTGACAGAGACTTATTCTATCAGTATATTAAAGAACTGTTCGGCCCAGACTATGATTATGTAAGAATCAATAGGTTGGCAGAAGGATATCAGCGCAAATACGGCTATACTTTTAACGGTATGTATCTTACTCTTAAATACTTTTATGAAATCAGAAATGGTATTAAGGGAGAAACTAACGAAAGTGTTGGTATAATTCCATACGTTTACGAACAGGCTAAAAAATATTATTATCAAATTCATCTTGCGCAAGAAAAAAACAAGAGTGTCATTCTCAAAACAGAAAAGGATATTGTGAGGATAAAGCCGCCGCGCGCAAGGCAAATAAAAAAACTTTGGTTTGAAGGAGAAGAGGAGTAATGGGAAGTAAATATGTAGATGTGACAGCCTGTGTTCATGTTGTAGGAAATATGTACCATAATCCTTCTCTCTTGGATAAATATATTGTTAATCAAGAGGATTTACCAACAGAACTCCATCAAGTAATTTTTGGCGCGATTCACAATCTTTATCAGCTTGGCGCGCAAGCAATAGATATTCCTACTATTGAGGACTATCTCGAACAGAGACCTAAGAAGGCCGCTATTTATAAAGCCCAGAGAGGTCGAGATTGGCTAACAAAAGTCGTAGATTTTATCAATCCTTTGACTTTTGAGTACTATTACAAGAGAGTGAAGAAGTTTACTCTTTTGCGCGCTTACAGTCAAATCGGTGTAGATTGTTCAGACATATATGATGTAGATAACCTGTTGGATGCGAAGAAAAGACAAGAGCAAGAAGACTGGCTAGATAACGCTTCTCTTGAACAGATTGCGGATACTATCAATAGCAAAATCGAAATTATTAAAGCTAAGTATGCGGAGAATATTAATGACACATTTTCTCAAGCGGGCGAGGGCGCGGACGACTTAATTACCAGTCTAATGGAAAATCCAGAAATCGGTTATCCGCTATATGGCGACCTTAACAATGCCGTGACAAGAGGCGCAAGATTGGGTAAGTTATATCTACGTTCTGCGGCGACGGGTGTCGGTAAGGCCATCCCAGACGACACCTTTATTCCGACCCCCATTGGAGTCAGACAGGTGAGAGATATTCAGCCTGGAGATTACCTATTTGATGCTTGGGGACGCCCGACTCAAGTTTTAGGCGTGTACCCGCAAGGTAAGAAGCAGGTCTATAAAATCACCTTTGACGATAAGAGAGTTGCCTATTGTTGCGGCGACCATCTTTGGAGTTATCGTTCCATTAACTATTATCGAGAGCAGGAAGGCGCGCATGGCCGCGAGCATTATCGAGATACTTATATCAGACAGTTTTATACAGCAACGGCGCAAGAGTTGTATGAAGAAATGCAAAAGGGAGAAACAGACTTTTGTGTTCCGCTTTCTGCGGCAGTCCAATATAAAACTCAAAATTATGTTGTAGACCCTTACTCTATGGGCTATTGGATTGCGTGCGGGAAACTCCCTATATTTGACGATAATCTTGGGTTCGCGGCGCGCAATGAAGTTAAGCTTAAAAAGTATTATCCAGAACTCTTTAAGACCAAAAGACGAAAAAGAGAGTTGCCGCTAGAATATTATTATGGAGACCTAAAACAAAGATGGGATTTATTTAATGGATTCTTAGACTCTAGGATTTTATTAAAGAGAATAGAGAATGGGTCATTGACTTTTTCTTCTAAAAGTCATGAGGGTTTTATCGACACTGTAATTTCTATTGCAAGAAGTTTGGGTGTAAAAGTTCTGACTAAGGAAGACGAGAAGGGCGCTTATAGAGTTACTTTTAAAATTCCCTATAGGGATAGACTTAAAGTATTCCGACAAACAAACAAGAAAAGACGGTATCGAAAAAGATTAGAAGAAAAAGGAGGCTTAACAAACTTCTCTTCAAGAATCGTCTCTATTGAAAAACTCGATGAAGAGAGAGATATGACTTGTTTCTTCGTTAACAATCCAGAACATCTTTTCCTTATGAATGATTATATAGTGACGCATAACACGCGCGCAATGATAGCGGATGTGTGTACTATTGGCAGTAAGGAATATTATAAAGACGGTGAATGGAAAAGCAATCCCGCCGCAGAACCTTCTATCTTTATCACAACAGAGCAACAAGTTGATGAGATTCAAACTATGATGCTGGCTTTTGTTTCTGATGTAGACGAAGACCATATCATAGATAACAAGTATGAAGAAGATGAGTTAGAAAGAGTCCGTTATGCGGCGAAGGTACTCGCGCACTCCCCTATTCAAATCAAAAGACTTCCAGACTTTGGATTGCAGGACATCGAAAATACTATTAAATATGGTATTAGAGAGTTCGGCGCAAGATACATATTTTTTGACTATATCCATTCTAGTATGAAAATACTTAGTGAAGTCTCTGGAAAAGCTAGGGTTAAGGGACTTCGAGAAGACAATGTTCTCTTTATGATAGCTGTCAGATTAAAGGATTTGTGCGTTGAGAACAGTGTTTTTATTCAGACTTCTACACAGTTGAATGGAGACTATCGAGATGCTAAAGTCTATGACCAGAACCTATTGCGTGGCGCAAAGAGCATTGCAGATTGAATAGTTGTGTAAACAACTAGAAGCAGTCGTCTTTAGTAGAAATACTAAATGATTATCACTCCGTGAATTGCTGGAAAACCCTTAGAGTCTTTTATACTACAACATAAGTTTGAAATAAAACTAGGTGTGAAAGTTTGAAAAATAAAAGAATTGGGCAATCAGCAGCCAAGCCTCGAGCAGAGGAAGGTTCAACGACTATCCCGGCGGGGAGTAGGATTTGTAAATCCGAAGTGCGGAGAATCTAAGGGTGAGAACCTAAGATTAAGATATAGTCTATTCCTTTGCGAAAGTAAAGGTAGAAAAGAAAATTGATTTAGGCAGTATTATGCTAGGTGTGAGTCAAGAGGATTTAGAATCTCTAAAAACTCTTATCGAGCAAAATGGATTGCCGCTTCCAGATACAAAAATTTCCATTTATAAAAACAGACGCGGTCGCCACAAGGATATTCTTCTCTGGTGTACCAGTAATAAGGCGACATGTAAAATCACTCCTCTTTTCGCTACCAATTATTACTATGAGTTTTTAGATATTAAGCCATTAGAGATTCAAGTCACAAAAGAGGAAACAACATGATTGATAAAGATGCCATCAAACAAGGTTTGTCTTTAGAACAGGTTTTTAATATATTAGAGTCATGGGGCGGCGACCCTATTATAAAAGGCGACACAATAGTATCAAAAACTATCTGTCATTGCGGACACTCTCATAAACTTTATTATTATCATAACACAAAACTCTTTAGATGCTATACAGAATGTGATTCCACTTTTGATATTTTTGAATTGGCGGAAAAGGTTAACAATTTAACAAATCTTGTTGAAGCAATCCAAGCGGTCTGTCTTTTCTTTAATATTAAAATTGATGTGTCCGCGCAAGGGGAAGAAGGAATAAAAGATTGGGGACTCTTTAAGAAAAGGGAACAAAAGATAAAGAGTCCTTTTTCATTACAAAAACTTCCATCTTATGAAGATTACTTCTTAGAAAACCTTCCCTTCTTACCTATTCAAAGTTGGGAAGAAGAAGGAATTTCGAGAGAGGCTTGTCTTGCCCATCAAATTCGATATAACCCAGAAACGGGTGGCGTTGTCATCCCTCACTTTGACGCAGAAGGAAAACTCATAGGAGTGAGAGAGCGAACTCTAATTAAAGATAAGGAGCAGAATGGAAAATATCGCCCCTCTTTTCTACTCAATAAAATGTGGAATCATCCATTGGGCTTCTCTTTATATAATTTAAACTTTAGCAAAAGTAATATTCAGAGAACTGGAATGGCTATTGTTTTTGAGTCTGAAAAGTCCTGTTTAAAGATGGCGTCTTTCTTCGGCGCGGAAAATGATAATTCTGTTGCAGTCTGCGGCAGTAGCTTAACCTTGCAACAGTTTGAGTTATTAAAAGCGGCGGGCGCAAAGGAAATCTGTATAGCTTTTGATAGACAGTATCATGAGTCTAATTTCAGAGACGAAGAGTGGAAGGGATGGACAAGAAAGTTAAAAGGCCTTGCCGCAAAATATGGGGGGGAAGTTTTAGTCACCTTCATGTTCGATAAAGAGAAGCGGCTTGGATATAAGGACAGTCCAATAGACAAAGGGAAAGAGATATTTTTAGAACTCTTTAAAGAAAGATTTTCTATCTCATAAAAAGAAGGAGTGAATATAAGATAAATGAAATTCAGTTTAATTAAAGAAATAAATCCAGAGTATTCTGTTCTTGAACAAATCTTGACTAATCGCGGCATCTCTTACGAAGACTTGTTTGCATATACACATACTAATCCAGATGATTTAAATTCGCCACTTTTACTCGGGGAAGATAGGTTAAAGGCAGGCGCAAAGCTGTTATGCGAAGCTATCCAAAAGGAGCAAAATGTATTAATAATTGTGGACGCGGACTGTGATGGATTTACTTCTTCCGCGGTCTTAATTAATTATTTAGCGGACGCTTTTCCAACATGGCGCGCGCAACATCTCCAGTATTTCATTCACAGCGGCAAGCAACATGGCCTGGGAGACTGTATAGATAAGATACTGGAAGAAAAAACAGTTTCACTAGTTATCTGCCCCGATGCGAGTAGTAATGACTACGAAGAACACAAGAGACTAAAAGAAAATGGAATAGGTTGCTTAGTTCTCGACCATCATGAAGCAGAATATTTAAGTCCTAATGCTGTTGTTGTAAATAATCAAATGAGCAATTATCCAAACAAGGCTCTTAGCGGAGTTGGTATCACTTGGCAGTTTTGTCGATATATGGACAGTCTGCTGGAAGCTGACTATGCAGATAGATTAATTGATTTAGTTGCTCTTGGCAACATTGCGGATATGATGAGTTTACATTCTCTTGAGACAAAGTATGTAATAGAAGAAGGGCTGAATTGTGTGACCAATCCTTTTATTGCGGCGATGGCTCAAAAAAATAGTTACTCATTAAAAGGGAAGATAACGCCCATCGGAGTTGCTTTCTATATAGCACCTTTTGTTAACGCGATGGTAAGAAGCGGCACTCAAGAGGAGAAGGAACTTCTGTTCAAGTCAATGCTATATGGAGAAGCTTTTGCGGAATTGCCTTCTACGAAAAGAGGTCATCAAGAGGGCGAGACAGAGTTACTTGTAGACCAGGCAATAAGGGTCGCCGCAAATGTTAAAAATAGACAGGCAAAAGCGCAAGATGAAGGTGTCAAATTCTTAGAAGATATGATAGAGGAGCAGAATCTCCTGTCTCATAAAGTACTTCTCTTTCTATTGGAACAAGGTGAAATAGATAAGAATATATCTGGTCTAATTGCTAACAAGTTTATGGCTCGTTTTTCGCGGCCTGTGTGTATCCTAACAAGAGTAGAAAAAGATGAAGAAGATTTTTACCAAGGGTCGGCGCGCGGCTGCGACCAAGTGGGGATTACAAACTTTAAAGATATCTGTCTGAAAACTGGCGTTGTAGATTATGCCGAAGGACATCAAGGGGCTTTTGGATTAAGTATTCGCGCCGATGAGGTAAAAGGCTTTGTAGAAAAGACAGACGAGATATTAAAGGAAATGGGGGATGAAAGTGTTTATAGGGTTGATTATATTTTTAATGATTCTTTCAAAATAAAAGCCGAAACTATTTTAGATATAGCAGATATGGAATATTATTGGGGTAAGGATGTTGAAGAACCTTTAATTGCTATTGAAGGATTACGCATTGCCGCAAAAGACGTTACGATATACGACAAAAAAGGTTTTACTATAAAGATACAGATTCCGCACAGTAACATTTCTTTAATGTTATTTAAGGCAACAGAGGAAGATTGTGAAAAACTAAAGCCCGCAGGTGAGATTGAATTGTCTATTGTCGGAAAATGTAATAAAAATGAATGGATGGGAAATGTCTCTCCTCAAATCTTTATTCAAGAGTATGAAATAGCAGATTCTAAAGAGTATATTTTTTAATAATTGAAAAAATTAAAAAATTATGTTATGGCGGGCGGTGGATGGCGTACCCCCGAAACGAAAATGACCCCAGGGATTTTTTTATTTAGGATTTTACTTTTTTAGAAAAAAGTAGTAAAATTTAAGTAAAAGAATAAA
>QWCZ01000152.1_pt1 | contig 36309 bp, 30 predicted proteins | sample 1972651 | NCBI WGS metagenome assembly QWCZ01 (sample SAMN09866695, study PRJNA288562) | Human oral metagenome isolate pre1_saliva, whole genome shotgun sequencing... | isolation source: mouth | host: Homo sapiens | place: USA: California
ATACGCGTACTTTAAAGGTGAAGGTGAGACTAAGTTCAGGTTAGAAACAAAGTTTCTTCTACGCTGCGGTAAGACCAGTACAGCGTCTGTTTATCTTTTTAGTGTAAGACTAACAGATGAAGAAATAAACCAATTAGGTAATGAATTAGAAAATTTAAGGAAAAGAGATGAAGAGTATCTTAAAAAATATAGTTATCTTTTCGAATGATTTAAAAAGAAAGATAACTATGAAACATGAATATTATTTTGAAGATGGCTATAAACTTTATTTAACTAGAACCGATGAATTGTTACTAGTTGATAAAGAAGGAAATGAAGTGCCTATCCATGGTGTTCAATTTAATGTAGATGAAAAGACTTTAGAATGCATTAAAGGCGGTAAAGATAATTGTTACCATATTGAAATTGTTAAATCAGTTATTACCTTTAAAGGTGTGGAAGGTGTATTATTGTGGATGAATGATGTTCGTAATCCAACTCAAGTTGTAGAAGGATTAGGTAAGTTAAACTTAATGCCAATAACAGCAGCTGAAAACGAAATCTTTTCTATCAGAAGCCGTGAAATCTTATCTCAGTTTGAAAACGTGTTCAGACGTGAAGATAAAAGAAATAAATAAACTTATATTATCTAATTGAGTTAATTATCTTATTTCAACTAAGGAGTACCAAATGTCAAAGACGATTAAATTTAAACTTGATACAGAAGAACAGCCGATTGATATAATCACTGTTGAAGATAATGAATTTGAAAAGATTATCGCTAAACTCAAATTCTTATTTGCTATCAACTATACTAACTTTTCTTACACAACTTCATCTGATAACGTAATGTTTAATTTTGAAAAATGGGGTTATGATGTTGTTAACCTTATTAAGTTAATTAAAGAGATTAACGTATACCATGCATGGAATGCGATCAATTCTATACGTTGTTCACAAATCGATAAGATTAGCGCTATGTTGGACATGACTGATATAGATGAAGAGGCGTTATATGCATTGGAGAATGTTAGAGAAGGATCTATCGTGATCTTTAAAAGAGATGTTATAAAATCTTTTAAAGCACTTCATTTATTAAATATCTTCAGTCTTAACGAAGAAGTGAGCTATGTTAATAACGGTAAAGTTGAAAAATTTTATTTACACCATTATCGTTGTTTACATGTTCCAGAATTCGAATATCTGTTCTTTTAGAAGAACGTTCACATATTTTTAAAATCATGCGTACGTTTACAGGCACTTTATATAAATCAAGTTTGAAAATAGAAAATGCAATTGAATGGGAAGGTGAGCATGACGTAGATACATTACGTCTCTCCTTTACCCCTGCATCTGAATCACAAACCATTTTCATGGATGTTTTACAGTTTTTCTTTAGTTCTGAACACTATTATCGACTATTCGATATTGAGTACATGTCTACTCCAGTTTTAATGGTTTCTAGTAAGGAAGAAAAATATATTGTATTTAGAGTAAAAGATCATCAAAATTTTGCTTTTGTGCTTAAACCTAAATCACAATCTTTCTTTGTGACTATCTTAAATGAGTTAGATGTTATTGTTCGTGATAAAAATGACAATATCGTTATTGAAGTAGATGATATTAAAAACATTGAAGAAGATATGAAAAACGTATTGAATAAGATTCGTACATTACAGAATTCTTATCCTAACGTTATTACCTTATCTAAAGAAATGTTGAATCTTGCGAAAAAGGAAAGAAGCCTTTACGTATTTAGAGACAATATCGTTTACTATACTTACGATAGTCTTTCCTTATTAGAAGATATTATCACTAAATCAATTGAGAAAGATAAGGTTTGTGTTAGATTTCTTAATCTAGAGGAACGTAATAAGTTATTTACTGTTATAAATTTCTCTAAAGTAACTGATTTACTTTCAATCTTAAACGATAAACAAATAGATTATGAAGTTCATTACAGAATGCCAGAAAATGGTAACACCCTAACGATTCATATTTACAATACAGAAATCGTTGATACTGTTAGTAAAGTTGTAAGAAAACTTTACAATACGGAATTCATTAACACTATTAGTGATGTTGTAGATAAATTTGAACAAAAAGTTAACAGACCAGATCACCATTAATTAATAAACGGAGCAATTATAAATTATGGAAATTTGTTACCATAAATCATTATTAGGTTATAATCTAACCAAGATACCTAATGATGAATTATACAGTGTTTTACCTGAAGGTATTTATACCGTTACTGTACAGAAAAATATGAATGGGTTTGAATACTATTTCACACCTCAAAAAGATTTTCATATTCCTGATTATGTTATTAGTGATGTAGCATTCATTGAACGGGTTAAAAACGTTTATATTAAATCCGGTAAACAACTTGGTATTCTATTGCATGGTTTAAGTGGTATGGGTAAATCTATGCTTGCTAAACAATTATGTATGGAAATGGTGACTAAATGCCAAATGCCGGTTATTATCTTTGATTTTAATTCTGCGGAACATATTGCTGACATCTTAAAACAGGTTAACCAACCATCTGTCATTTTCTTGGATGAATTCGAAAAGATGTTCGCTAACGATGATCCCCATTCTAAACCATACCAGGAACAAAACGAATTACTATCAATTCTTGATGGTACAAATGTGAGTAAACATATTTTCTTATTCACTGCGAATGAGAAAACAGAAATTTCTCCGCATATGTTTAATCGCCCATCACGTATCCGTTATTGTATTAACTATACGGCTATTCCTCGAAATGTTATTATTCAAATTATCGATAATAATGTAGAGGAACAAGAAAAACGTGAGTTCCTTTACGGGTTAACTAACGTGGTTAAAACTTTGACGTATGACGTACTCTTTGAACTAATTAATGAAGTCTTATATACTGAAGAATTAAACGTTAACGAATTCCTTCGTGTGTTTAATTTAGAAAGTAAACAAGTTTCAGCTAACGATTTCAAAGTAGAGACGACTTTCTCTTCTACGAATGTTCCAGAACACATTGTTAAGAAATTTAATGAATGTTTTACTGGTGGTTTAGAAATTGCCTTTGATTTCCAAGTTTTATTAAATTTAGATCCAAGTAATAAACTTGGTGTAAGATATTATAATAACGAAGAAATTTATTTTAACTATTTCAAACCAGTTCAGGATAAAAGTGGTGTGATTTCTTCTATTGGGGATGAAGTTATACGCGAAGGTTTCGCACAAGATCGAGCTTTCTATCCTGGGTATTATTATTGTCGTACAGAAAAGGAATTGACATACAACAATTTGTATTCAGATGACACGATTGTATTCTACGTTCGCCCAGAAACGTATTACACTCGTGGTTATTTTAATCGATTTGGTATTACAGATAAGGATCTTAACGAATATATCAATGAGATAGAATACAAGTTTACACTTACACGCAAATAAAGATATCCCTGCATATGCAGGGATATATGTTTCTTCTATTTAACTATACTTATAAGGAGTATACACATGTCAGAATTTCAACTTAAATACGTTTACAAAGATGGATTATTAACACCTATCGGTGTACCTGTAAACAATAACTTCTTAGATAAACTTCCCAAAGGAGTTTACAACTTCACTGTAAAAGAAAAACCAAATGGATTACTATTAGGATTTAGTCCAGTAGAAGATTTTAAAATCCCTGAAAACATCGTAGGACAAGATAAACATTTAACTCGTGTTATCAATACCTATAATCGTTTAGGTAAACAAATGGGTGTACTTTTATCTGGTATCGGTGGTGCAGGTAAAACCGTGTTAGCTAAACGCATTGCAATGGAATGTGTTAATAAAGGAAACATGTCTGTAGTAGTTGTAAATAGTGAAACAGTTGGACACCTGCCTATGATGATGAACATGTTAAAGGACGATGTAGTCATCTTGTTAGACGAATTTGAAAAGATGTTTGATAAAGTGGAAAAACAAAACTATCTATTAACTTTATTAGATGGTGTTGCGAACCACAAACATCTATTCCTGTTTACTTGTAATGATGCGAATAAAATCAATCCTTACATGTTACACCGTCCATCTCGTATTCGTTATCATTTTAGATTCGATCGTGTACCTAAAGAAATCGCTCATGAAATTATTGAACGTGATTATATCCCTGTAGATAATAATCACGTAGCTGTGTTAAAATTATTAACTGACATGATCGATTGTTTAAGTTACGATATGCTCTTTGAATGCATTAAAGAGTGTAACTTATACCCTGCTGAAAGCCCTATTGAATTAGTAACAGATTTAGCATTAGAAATTTCTGATATCAGTCTTGAAGACTATGACGTTGTGGTTAAATTAGGTGATAAGGAATATGGTGCCGAATATCTCGAAGAAGTACTTGGTGAACGAGTTGTCGGTAATGTGAAATATACTATCAGTTTAGACGAAGGCAAGATCAAACGTAATATCAACGCAAATGGTTTAAACGATACTGTTATTCACAATGGTTGGATGTTCTTTATATTACACGCAGAAGCTAAAATAGATGGTGATGAAGTGGAAGATAGTACTGATGCAGGTTTCCAATTAAAACTGAAGAAACCATTAGCTCAGTCGTTACTAGAAGGCGCGATGGATGGTACGGTAGAAATGATTGGGTTTAACACTAACGTCTATGGTTGGGTGAAGGTAGATTCTTTAGAGAAACTTTTAGAACTATTCCCTGAGTTAAATGAGATTAAACTTTCATACAGAAAAAAGTCTTAAACCGGGGAAAGAAATCAGTTAATGATAACCAATTGGTAAGGGTTAAAAACGATAGAGTTAAACTACCCGGTAAAAACTCAGCTACTTCTAGTGTTCTACACGATAATCCTAACGCTCTATATGATGCACGCCTTATGGAAGCACCGCCGCCGGTTGTTGATTTTTTCACTAGCTGGATAAATACTTTAAACGGCGATGCCAAAACCGCATTAGACGAATTAAATGAGGAAGAAACTAAACCATCTCCTCCAGTCATTGATTGGATGGAAGAAGGTGATGACAAATTACCGTTTTAAACACTAACATATATCCCTACCCATATGGGTAGGGATATATTTCTCATTATTTTTTTTTATTTAAACATGTAAGGTAAATGACCTAGGATACCGACTGAATGGAATTTGACTTTCCAAATATATCCTTCACCGCTCCCTTCTTTTCCGAATAACTTAGCAAAAGGACAATTACCTTTAGCCTGTTCATTCATTTCATTCATTTCTTTTTCAAAGTTCTTTAACGATTCTTCATCTAATCTTACTTTTCTTTCTATAGGACTAGAAAGTATAACAGGATAACAACGTAAATCCTTTAAGTAAGACTTATAGAGTCTCGTTAAATTATAACTATCGGTATTGTGAATAACATGTTCTTTACCGTCATTATCTTTAAAATAATAACTTAAAGAGAAAGGTGCAATGAATCGTTTAATGTCCGATACAGCTGTTCCTTCTTTTACACCTTTACCTACGAATTCACCATGTAAAACAACTGCGTCTAACTTACCATGTTTAGTTTTGTAAGTATTTCTTACACGTCTTGTTTCATCCCATAGTGCTTTTAAGAAAAACTCTTTCGTTTTTTCTTCTTCAATAAAGTTTAAGAATTGATGAACATCGTTATCTTCATTTAAAACTTCTTCTTTATTCTGATAGTAGATATAAGGTTTATCGTTTTCATCTACTTTACAAACGATACCTACATTTACACCATTTAATTTAACGGTACCTTCAAGTTCTAAAGTAATCGCTTTTAAAGGCATATGTACCTTTTTAGCTTCCTGTTCAACGTGATTAATAAAGTCAGATAGATGACCTACTGAAGGCCATCTGTAGTGTGTTTTGTACTGCATTAATTATTTATCCTTAGAATTATAACTAATATACTGTTCTTCTAAAAATTTGGAAAGTGACAATAGATTATCTTCTTTTTTCTTAGAAGACTTCCATCCCCATTGTGTTGTATAAATACCATCGTTAATAACGACATTTAAACGCTTAACTGGTGGTTTAGTTAAATAAAGATTACAAGTATATTTTATCTCGATCTTTTCGTTAAACGCAGATACCGTTTTATTAGCCTTAATCCAGTTATTTAAATGGTTATAAACTAATTTCTTTTCTTCATCGATAATATTAATACTCTTTTTATCTTTTAAAGTCATTTAACTATACTCCTATAAATGTATTAAACCGTAAAAGGATATTTAATAGCTGGGTGGTGCTGATAATTGATTACATCAAAATCATTAGGATGTAGATTATCTTCTTCTTTTTCACAAAGACCTAAAACACTTTCTAGTGTAATAGTTTTATTGCAATGTAAATAAGGAGAAGCAAAAGGTTCTCTTTCCATTTGTTCTACAAACAAATCATATTGGTTTTCGTAAAGATGGATATTGATAGATCTATGTTTAGCAATCTTTGGATTTTTACCAGTCAGTTTAGCCATAACCCATAAAAGGAAATATACTTGCACCATGTTAAATGTACAGCCAAGGGCCCAATCATTGGAACGTTGACTGCTGGATAAATATAAATCGTTACCTACTAGGCTAAATTGATGTTCATACATGCACGGTCTTAAGCAACCATATTCAAATAACTCAGGTTTCCAAAATGACCAGATTAACCCACGATCATCTTTACCTTCTTTTATTTTATTAACAATTTCAGCAAAACGACTATTTAATCCGTTTTCTATATGGATGGTATTTGTTTCACCATTAGAGTAGAAAGTGATTTCATTACCGCCGTAACAATTGGCGTTATATCTAGCATTCGCTGCGGCACCATAGATAACACCTAAATCATGTCCTTCTGCAATCATTTCTTTGCCATTTTCAGTTTCAGTCCATGCTGGGTTTTTAGCGTTAGCATCCCATGTATGTACGCCTAACTTATGGAATTGTTCAGTAGAGGTATATCCTCTAATGTAACCTAACATCTCACCGATAGCTTGTCTGAAATAACTCTTACGTGTAGTGCATAAAGGGAACTCACCTTTACCTACATCGTATTCCATAGTTTCATCGATTAAGGTTAAACACTGGGTTTTAGTTCTTTCATTGTATACCCATTTACCTTGTTCTAATATCTTTTTACCTAGAGCAACGTATTGTTTAGTCATTTGCATTTCTCCTATATTTTGGTTAATACTGATAAACCTATATTATCTATTTGACATAGATAATTCTCTATCTATAAATTTTATTTTTATTTAACAAAATTAAGGAGTTAATTATGCCTAGTTACGAAGCTGTATACAATATGATCACCGATGATTCTAAAGAATCTACTTTAATGATTCACGCTACTGGTACAGAATTGGAACCCTATACCGTACAAACAGTAGGTGATGTATTTATTAAAAACATGGGTGCGGCTTTATTACTTATCTACGTAGATAAGGAAACGAAAGTACTTGCTAAACGCGCTATCAATCCTGCTGTTTATGATGTTCTTGTTAAAAGAACAAATCCATTAGGTTAATCTATATCTATGTTGTATAAAAACAATATAGGATAAATCATGAAAAGACCTCAACCTAATAAAAAAGATAATCGCCTTAATCCTATTCCTTATAATTGGATTAAGTATAATATCAAGGGTTCTATCAAAGGTGATAAACCTGTATGTAAACCGTTACACGATTATCAAAAATTAAATTAGATGTAATACCTAGCTTAGAAATATTTCTAAGCTAGGTTTATGTCTGTATTATTTTTAATGGAGCATTCAAATGACAATGAATCTAAAATATATCGAGCACGATAACGAATTAAGGTTTTCTGAAATACCTAATTTAAGTGCGGTAAAAGATAAGATACCAGCGGGTGTCTACACTTATATCTGTAAACAAACCAAAGAAGGGGCAACAGATTCTTATTTAGCTAAAAAGGATAAATTTATTCTACCAGCTAAATTATACGGAACCGTAGTGGAACGTACTGAACGCATTTTAGCCGCGTATAAAGCACTCGATAAAAACATGGGTGTGTTATTATCAGGGTTAGCAGGAGCAGGTAAAAGCTTATTAATTAAGTATATTGCAAATAAAGCAGTAGATGAATTAGGTATGCCTGTTATCATCTTTACAACAGATAGTGTTAATAAGATGTCTGAGTTTTTAGATAAGACTCCACAACCCTGTGTCATCTTATTAGATGAATTTGAAAAGATGACTTATCCTAGTCAGCAAGAACAATTACTTACTGTGTTTGATGGGATGTACACCACTAAAAACTTATTCTTATTAACGGTTAACGATAAGAATCAATTAACCCAGTTTTTATTCAGTAGACCATCACGTTTACGTTACGTATACGATTATAACTCTATTGAAACTGAAGTGATTGAAGCTGTATTGGAAGATAAGCTAACGGATAAAAGTAAATTAGATCAAGTATCTATGCTTTTATCAACAGCTCATAAACTTTCATTTGACGTACTTAATTCTTTTATCGAAGAAGTCAATATCTTCCCAGATAAAGATCCTAAAGTGTTATTTGAAAATTTCAACACTAAAACAAATACAAGAGATGAAGGTTATCAACTTGAATGTTTATGTGGTGAAATCAGTATCAGTAATATCTTTCAATTTAAGATTGATACTTATGGTTTAGAATGTGCAAGGGAAGGTAAGAAGTTTAGAATCAATTTCGCTAATAAAAATAATAGCGATGGATTCAATAAACGTATGCCATGGGATAGAGACCCTATCGCAACAGATGGGTTAGTGGTGGATAAAGCAGAAGATCTTCAAATTAACTTTAACCATATTCAGTTTAAATATACTGATAAAGATGGTAAATTTAAAGAGAATTTAATTAAACTTTCATCACAATCTTTGAATCCTATAGGCGAAAATCCTACTATTCTTAAAGATAAGACCTATATCTTTAAGTTAGTTAAATAGAAGTTAATTAGTGTGTAAAGTAGCATATATCCTACTCCTGTAAGGGAGTAGGATATATGTTCTATTCAAAGCTATTTTTTTTATTTTATTCAAAAGAAGAAAAATCAAATGGTTAGAAACCATAGATCTGTGATTAATATCACATAGTATTCGATTGAGTTATATTTAATCATTTTATTATACGTTTGCTATTTTGCTTCCCATATATAAACCTATATTATCTAAGAGAGAGGAGTATATATACCCCTTGGAATTTCCGATAACATCACGTGAGTTATTGGATGTAGTATCAATCTTTTTAGTTTAACATAGGCGGAATCCATATGGAGGGGACAAACGTTACAGCAAGGGATTTCTGGGATAAGATTATCATCAAAAAAGAAAATCTGCCAAAGAAACAAACCCAACACTCGGTAAATATAAACTTCTACAATAACCTAAACGTGCAGGTCTATATTGGAACACGGGATGGTGATGTATATGAACTTGACCCTATACGAGAGAATGACTCCAAGGTACAAAGTTTATTTTATATTGAACGAGAAATTATAAACCGTTCGGCTAAACGAATCGCTCACCCTTATCATGTTAACGGTGATAATGGTGTTTATTCTGGCATAGTGGAAAGTGGGCCAGGTCTCAATCAAAAAGGATATGAGGCTTTTAGGGTTTTTAACGTTCTAAGCTTGGCAGATTTAGAAGCGGCTGATGCGTTATATTTCGAATCTATCGATTATGTTATTTCGCTTAAACCAACGGGATGGACGCATCCTAGAGTGGTAGCGAATACACCAAATTATAAAACTCGAAATAATGACGGAGAGTCAGAATCTTCAATCAAATTTGAATTAGTCGATCGTGGAAATTACTACGGTACTTCCTATATAAACGTTAATGGTTCAGTGCACCGCATTAAACCAATTACTAAAATGAACAGAGATGAAGGCCTTTATGTTTATTTTAATAGCGTATTAAAGGATGGAAATTACCGTGAGGAAGATGTTATTTATATTCCTTTAGGGAAGATCATTGATAGTCAATGGAAGCTGTATAGCAACTATCAAGATGCTTTGATATTAGGGGATTATAAACGACAGAAAGAAGATCTTAGGGAAGAGCTCAGGTTAGAACGAGAAGAGGAGATTCTCAAACTTAAACACGAAGTAGAGATTGCTAAGCAGGAAAACGCATCTATCAAGGAAGAACACCGCCGTAAAGAGGCGGAAGACGAGCTAGCAAGAACACAAAGTGAAAAGGAACTTTCTGAGATCAAACGAGCCTTAACTTCTGAACAGGAAAGATGGGCTCGAGAAAAAGCTGACTTATTACATCAGCAACAAATGGAACGAAGTAGATTAGAGCATGAATTAAACATGCGATCATCTTATCGTAAAGATTCCAGTGAATCATTAAAATGGATATTAGGCATCACAGGTACAGTCTTATCTATTTTTGCGATGATCATGAGTCAAAGAAAAGATTAACCAATTAAAGGGATGGTTCACATGAACGCATTATTGGAAAGTATACAAGAGAATTGTGTATATCCATTTAACCCCATTATTGCAGAAGGGGTTTCTGTGCATCAAATGGAAGGAGCGATCAAGCATATTGAAAATGCGCTGATTCTCTCCTCTCATTCATTTCCTCCTCAGCTCAAGTATGAAGGTATCAGACCTTGTACACCTGAAGAAGAATACCAATATATTTCTTTTAAACGTAACCAACAACACACGTTGGAATTAGCACCTTCTAACATTTACATGGTTAACCTCATGTTTAGTTGGGATGGTGTCATGTTACCACCTAAACCAGTATTTATCCCATACGTGGATAAAGCAGGTATCATTTATTTACGTGGTAAGAAGTTCACTGTGTTACCGGTACTCGCTGATGAAACATTGAGTGTGGCGAAAGGTGATATCTTTGTGCCGTTCTTATCAGCTAAGATTACGTTTAAACGTAAGCAGTATTGGTTTAAAATGAATGGTGTTCAGAAAGTGGAATACTTGGTGTATTCTAAGATCCATCATCATGACCCAGCTAAACAACCTAGACGTAGCACGAGAGCAAATAACTCTGTTAAGTGCGATCACACGATGGCCCATTACTTATTCGGTAAGTATGGTGTCAAACGAGTATTTAAAATGTACTGTAACGCCGATATTGAAATCATCGAAGGACCAGTAGATTATAACAAATACCCTGAGGATAAATACACGGTTTGTACTTCTTCTCAGATACGACCTCGTAGTGTGAAAAATCGTAACAATTACGTACCTACTGATATCAAGATTATTATTGAAAACAATAAACTTGGTACAGGTGCATTAGGGTTAATTTGTGGATTCTTCTACGTATTAGATCATTACCCAGCTCGTTTCAGTGCTGAGTATTTTGATAATAGCGAAGATGAACTTCGTTTATGGCGTGTTATCTTAGGTCATGCTATCTTTAGAAATAACGATAATGAAGGGACACTCTATAATAGTGTTAATGAACACTACGATAGTTTAGATCTCTACATGGACGATATGACTAAAGAAGGATTAACGTCTGAAGGATATCCTGTAGAAAACTTATGGGATTTAATGGCTAGATTGATATTTGATTTTACGGAAATCATCTTGAATACAGATGCTTCTTCCATGTACGGTAAGAAACTGGAAGTATTAAGATACGTATTAGCGGATATTGTAAAAGCTGTGTCTATCTTTAAGTATAAGATATCCAGTATCAAAAATAGGGAATTTACCTATAACGATATATCTAAATATCTCTCAAGGTATATAAAACCTGAAGTGATATTCAATGGGCTCAACAAGAAACATAATGAAATCGTTTCTGTACCAAGTGCAGGTGATAACATCATGTTTAACCACACGTCTAGACTTATCTTGCAAGAAAATGCAACAGGGAGTACTAGAGGTAAACGTAAGACCGCTGTCTCGTTTAAAGATCCATCGAGATTACTTCACACGAGTATTGCAGTCTGTGGTAGTATATTGGCATTACCTAAAGCAGAACCTACGGGTAAGGTCGTGCTCAATCCATGTTGCCCTTTAGATAAATCGTATAAGTTAAAATGCCCGCCAGAATTTAAGAAACAACTTGACCAAATCCAAAGAGATATTTCTCAGGGATAAAAGGTTTCTTAAGAAAGATTTGTTTTCTCTAAACTTACTTAGGGTATAGGAGTTTAAAATGTATTATAATCAACAACAACCCCAGTACAATCAAAATATTTACCAACAATCCATGCAACCACAAATGGGGTATGCGATGAATGGTCAAATAGCAATGAATAACGCGCCAGTAGCAAGTATGCCTGCTAACGTATCACAAACGGGTATCCCACGTGATAAAATGCGTCAAGATATGGCTAACTATATCGTTAGTAACCAAAACCTTGATACCGCAGCAGCGTATATTGCGAAAGAAGCAAGCGGTCCAGTAGGTAACTGGCAAACTGGTTTCTTCGATAAAATTGTCACTCGTTTAATGACTACCACGGATTTCCTTTGGGCAACTAAAGGACAACAAATGGGTATCGACGCAGTGTACAATGCAGCCATTGAAGAAACTTGGAATTTCTCTTGGGTATCTGTTATTGTAGCTAATCCAAGTTACTACATGCAAGATCCTAATATTGCCGCTAAAGGTCAAGTCGTTGAATATCTTCGTCAACAACTTGCTGCACGACTAGATGATTTTAACCGTTATGGTTTAAATACCAACAATGCCCCAATGAATGTTAACCCAGTTAACACGCCAGGATATCAAAATCGTCCTCAAGGCATGTATGGTGCTCAACAGCAATTTAGTCAGCAAAGACCTCAGCAACATACACCAGTAGCTTATACGAATCAAAACGCGAGTTTAGAATCGGTATACGGTGATACACTTAAATTAACTGGTACAGGTGCAAGTTATAACCAACCTGTGACTACCACTAACACGGTTCAAAGTACGACTCCGTACATGAGCCATCAGAGTTTAAACACAACGACTTCTACAAATAACACGGTAGCAAATGCACCAAGTAAACCTGTAGATTATCGTTATGGTGTACCTGATAGTGTTAAATCGCAAGGTATGGGTAACTTGAAGCAACCACATGAAGTGGCAGCACAACCTGTTCAACATCAATCAGTAGAAGTTAAACCGTTTAAAGCAGATACGTTTGATTTCACTGATGAAAAAGCAGTAGAACAAGTTTTCCGTCACATCCAAAAAGAAGATACCACCACTTTAGGGTTAAAAGATGATGAAGTTCGTTTCTTAACAAAAGCGGAACAACATGAAGCATGGTTAAATGGTACTAAGTTCGAAGAACCGTACTATTACCCACTATGCCCAAGTCCTTTCACACACTACTTACATGTCGTGTTAACGGATAAAGGGACTATTCGTCAATACTTAACCCCTATCGAGGAGAAAGAGAAATTGGAATACAGTGAACATCAATGCGTATTAGATGAGCTACGTAATAATCCACACTTACAAAAACAAAAACCTGAAGTGTTACGTCCTTATGACTTTACTACGATGGGTGGTGTGGTTCACGATCGTTGGCAAGATGCCCCAATTAATTTAGAAATCAATTTAGATAAAGCAAACCAAGCTGAATCTGATGAAGAAAAAGAAAAATTAATCAAAGCAGCTTACGATACTTTCGTGGAAGATGCAAAACGTGAAGAAAAAGAATATCACAGTGGTGTAGCTGAGTGGAAACGTAATAACCCAGATGAAGCTAAAGATGGTTTCGGCCCATCTGAGTTTGTATTACCACCAAGCAAACAAGAAGAAAACGAAAACTTATCTCGCAGTAAAGATAAAGTAATCTATAAAGAATTATTCGATGAGTATCTCCCACCATTATGGAAAGATACCAATATCGAAACCACTTTAGAAGAAAACTTACCTGTTGTAGCAGATGAGTTAATCGTTGATACCTTTACGACTACTGAAAAAGTAGAAGTATTTAACCACTATGAAGAAAAAGAAAAAGTAGAAGAAGCATTAGCTGATTTCTATTGGAAAGCGGGTGAAACTCATGAACATACAGGCAGTACATTCATGAAGTTCTCGGAAGCATTGAAAGAACAAGAAGATAAGATTCCAAGTAGTCTTTTCGAACGTTTGAATACGATTGCAACCGATTCAGTCAATGACTCTTTACGTTATATCTTCGGTAGCACATTAGCGATTGATAGTTTTGTGGATGATGCGCATGATCTATTAGCGTATTTAGGTGAATTAGAATCTAATGGTTCTAACGAATACCCTAATATCAGCTATGCGACACGTATGATGTCATTAAACTTATTGACAGCATTACGTACGTTAAACCGTGATGATGAAGATGAAGATGCAAGTGCAGACAATAAACTTGTTCGTGTGATTGTATCTAAGATGAATAACATCATGGTAAGTGTGCCACAAACAGCACGTGTGAACGGTATTATTAAATCGGGTGATGCGATTAATAAGGATGATCATCCTGATTTATGGCGTATCTTATTTGAGCAATACACGAAAGTGATGAAATCTCAAAATGATTCTAGCACTTACGATCGTCCGTTCCACAACATCTACATTACGTTCACTGATGGTGCAACCTTCAAAGTGTTACCTAATGCGGCTAAAGCTAAAAACATTAGTGAGCTAACTGAACTAGAAGTACCTCTAGCATCATTTAGTCTTGTTAAGTTAAGAGCTTGTTAGTCATTAGTCTATTCGAGACCATTCTGTAATAGGAGTGGTCTCTATATAGATTGATGAGTTGTTGCGTTGGTCTATACATTGAAAACTCTTAATAATCAAACATAAGGTCCCGTAGGCTTGAGAAACCTACGGGCTTTATGTTTTTATTATATTTTTTTTGGTTAGATGTTCTTGTATTTATCAATGATCTCGTAACCAAAGCTTGTAATGACTTTATCTCTTGTCGACATAGATTTATTATCATTACCTTGCAATATAGGATTCTTAGTGATCGTCTGTTTAGAAGACGTATACCAATCGAAGAATATCGCAGAACTATTAAGCACGTTAGATAGATTGCCTTTATTAAGCGCTCCCCAATCTCCACTTTCAAGATACGCTTTAAATTCAGGTGCGTTGAATTTAGGCATATTCGCTTCGTTGAGTTTAACCGTAGTAGAGAGATCAGTATTTGCAGCAGTATTAGATTGTGCATCTGCTTCTGTCTTAGCTTGTTGTAATTTAACAAGCTTAGCATTGTTAGCTGCGTTCATCATATCTAACTTACGTTTTGTTTCTTGATAAAGTAATTCTTTAGATTCAGGTACATCACGTAAACCCTGACGTTGTTTTTCTAAGCTTTTTACTTCGTCACGAGTTAAAGCATTGGTGGTAGGTGCTGTGTGTTTCTTCACTTTAGCAGTTACACCTACATGTTTAGAAGCTAACTCTTTTAGATCAGCAATTAAAGCATCTAAATTAATATCATCAGAAACAGCACCAATATCCACACTGAGTATGACATGCTTATAATTTAAATAACCTAATTTAGGAAAAGACTCGATAAAAGTATCAGGTATATAGACATTACCTACTTTACTTTTAAGCGTAACGATAGTCGCACCAAGTTTAACGTCACGTTCATAAATCTCTTCGCTTAATCCATTAGGTTTATAATACTCTTCGTAAACATCTCCACCCTGTAGCCAGATATCATCAAATTCACGTATCGCTACAACTTCGTATACACGTTTAGATTCTACGAAAAAGGGTTTTTCTACTTTAAAAACACCAACCGTATTAATAGTGGGGGTAATTCTTACACCATTAGCCATAATTTAATCTCCTGATAAAAAGAAGCATTATGCCGCTACGTTAGGTGTTCTATTCACGACACTACTACTTAATTGGTTAGCCATATTTGTACTACCTGTATTATTCACTAAAGGTGTACGAATAGCACTTGGTTGAGAAGTACGAATTTCGTTGATCCAGTTATGTCTGATAGGGACTAAATAAGATACCCCGAATAATGTTTTCGCTGCATAAAGTTTACCACCTCGAGTAATACGAGACATGTCTTTAGGTACATCAGATTCTGGTGTCATGGTTTCTGCTTCTAAAAGTAATGCACTTAACACCATGATGAAATCTTGAGTTCTAGGACTGATACGTCCAAAGTCTCTAGAGGTAGTGTAAATGTTACAATACTCAGGCCATGCTTCTTCAAACTTAGCAGGAACTAAACGGTTACGTTTGTTACCACAAGCAACTACAGCAGTGGATTTATAAATCGTCGCAAAGGTGACCGCATTATCTTCGATGTGTTTTTGATCGTAACCATACATGCACTCAAGTGCCCAAGGAACAATAGCACGATAAGGTACGGTAGGACTATAGATGCCACCTTGTGCTTGCAGATTTTCAGTAGCAAAGTTTTTCCATAATGGGCAGATATAAAATTCAGTAGGAATAAATAAATCGGGTAAGATCTTTTCCCAGTCTGCTTGAGAGTAGCTACTATTAGCTAATACGAAATCTACGATAGATTGACGAATGATATCAATATTGTTACCATGTTCACCATAAATGATAACCGTCCAAATACTTGGTACTTCATTAGTTTTATCATCTGGGTTAACGTAGTTATATTGATTAGATAATAAATACGTATACGGTTTTTCGCTAGCTTTAGTATTGACGCGGTTATGTAATTCTGGTATAGTCACACCACTTGCATCAATCAATTTACTTTTAACGTAGTCTGCACCTTTAAAGAAATCATCCACGTTAGCGAATGGTGCAACGACTTCAATTTCATAATTGTCGTATTGGTTTTGGAATGCTTCATCAGAGAACCAGATACGATATAAGTTTTCTCTTGTATCTGAGATTAAAGAGAACGTAATATATTCAGGTAAATAATAGGTACCATTGGTTACCATCTTACCTACATTTTTAACGTTTAATTTATTTTGGTAATTTGCTGTAAGTGATTGTACAAAAGCAGATCTATTTTCAGTGATCTGTCTAGACATGGATTGTTCAGCAAGCCAGTTACCTAACTGGAGTAATTCATCCGCTAAATTTTGCGGAAGAGGTTTTTTAACACCATCTTCAAAACTGTAGAAAGTGATTAATCTTACTTCTTTATAGAGCTCGTTAGAGTAGTATCCAACCTCTCTAGTAAACGAGTAAGAGTTCTGAGATAACTCACCTAACACAGATGTTGTGTTAAGTGTATTATCAATAAGATCATTAATGACCATAAATGCATTTAATTGGTACATTCTATTGTCCTTTTTGATTTATAATTATAAATATTTTTGATAAGCGCTTAACTCTCGTTAAAGACTATTATAACGGATTACAATAGTAAGTAACGGGACATATTAATTTTGAGTGACGAGAGGTATAACGATGTTAAGTTTTACATGGCATCTTTTAAAAGCTTTCCGATACCTTTTACCTTACTTAAATGAGGTTTCAGATGAACGTTACTGCGTAGATGATAACGATAGATTAAGAGCTAAACGTATACGTGAACTTATCCGTATGCTCCTTTGGCGACTTATCTTCTTTATCATTTTTACAGGTCTTATTTTCTGGGTTGTAATGCCTTTACATGCACGTAATGCGGTGTTACAACAAGAACTCACTAATAGGGATAATAAGATAACGGTATTGCAAACCGAGATGAGAGATCTAAGGGGGACAATTAGAAAAACTGAAAGAGATCTAGATAGATACAAACTTAGTTACGAAAATAAAACTTCAGAAGCTGAACGACTGTCTGATGCACTTAGAGAATGTAAAGATTTTGGTAACAAAATCCTTTCCATGACTCATGGAGGTGAAACTCCAGTGAAGAATACAACAGTTGGTAAGGTTACTAATAATAAGGTGGTACAGCCACCTCATCAAAACCCACCAGTTTCCGAAGATTTAAAAAATAAAATAAAGAAGTATAATGAAAAATAAATTAAGAATCCTAGTAGTAGGCTTAGCTTTATTTGCTTCTTCGTGTGACTATGTTGAAAATTCCGTAAGTTACGAGGAGTTAAAACCTCCTCCTAACGTTCCTTTAATCTTGGACAAAGATAGAAGTACGCATGAATCAGTTGAACTTATATCGAAGTTCCAAGAGAGCCTAAAAGACTACATCGATTATTTAGAAGTTTATTACGTCAGTATCGGTCGTTATTATAACGCTGATACTGAGCTTCCTCAAAGTAAGAGACGTATCCATGAGTGTGCAGTAGATAAAGAAATGTTTATTGATTTTTCTTTACCTGAACCACACCCATTGGATGAGAACTCTTCACCAGAAGTCATTATTAATGAGCTTTTAGATTATAATGAAAGAGTCAAAAAAGAAGTTAAGGAATACAATCGGTATATGAATGTCTTAAAAGATCGCTATAAAGATTGTTTTTAACTACTGAACACATGAGTTATCTTTAGCTATTTATGGTAACTTATGTGTTTTTATTTTAAAAGAAGGAATAATCAAGTGAGTGAAGAAAAGAAACTTGGAGTAGTACTTTACGTCGATGGCGGTTGCAGAATGGGTTATCCTAAAGATGCTGATAGTAAGTATGGCGGTTGGGGCATTCATGGTTATAGTTATAACGTAGGTGAATACGCTAAGCAAAAGAAAACTAAAAAAGACACGCCATCAACCATAGGCTACGTCATCGGTGATAAAGTATCACAAGAAGAACAAGTCGTTCCAGTTGAGTACATTGACGGTTATGGTTCAATGACCAATATGGATACCTCCGATAGAGCTGAATTAAAAGGATTTAAAGAAGCATTAGAAATAGTGAAAATGAAAGACTATTCTAAAACACATTTCCTTTTAGATAACCAATACGTTATCAAAGGTGCTACAGGTGGGTATGAAGAGTGGACTTTAAATAACTGGAAACGAAACGATGGTAGTGATAGACCCAATAGAGAAATCTGGGACGATATCATGAAATTATACGGGCCTATTCGTCAGAATACGGATTTTAGTATTCAATGGGTGAATGGTCATAGCGGAGATCTAGGTAACGATAGAGCTGATTATTTAGCCACTAAAGGTGTTTACTTAGGACGTAATGGTTTTACCGATGTAACATCTGTTAAGTTCAGTAAACCTGCTAAATATCGCAATCCTGAACCTAAGATCAATCGATTACTCTCTAAGAATAGATGGTATTTCGATACTTTCAGTGAAAAGCCATTAATGAGTAAAGATGGTAGATATGTTTACCATTGTGGTGCACATGGTTCGGACAATTCGCTTATTGGTAAACCAATGAGCGATAGTGTGGCTTATGTGGTATACACGAAAGAAGAACAAAAAGTATTGGAGCAGGTGAGATTACGCCATAGAGAACTGATTGATAATCCACTCAATCTTCTTTGTATGGGTAGACTAGATACGTTATTACTACCTCGAATTTATGACGAGATAGATAATGATGGTATCTATACTTTATCCCTTGCCCCTCGTAAACTTAATTTTAAAGGTTTATGTACTATCGATGAACAGGAGGTTTCTAGACTAATCGAACCTTCTGGCTTAACATTTAAGCTTATCGAAGTGCATAATTTCATGCAAACAAAACTGGATAGTTATTTAGACGGGAATGCGACTTTAACCGACATTACTGATATCATTTATGATAAAGTAGAAGTGAAGAAGAAAACAACTTACCGTATGAAGCTAACTCCAGAAGTGAAGAAGTTAGAAATCAAAGCGAAAGTTGATGATTCTTTAACCTACAAATGTAGTTTTACGATAGGGATCGATATTCCTTCAAGGGAGACAATGAAGGCAATAGAAGATCGTGAACCTAAAGTTTATATTACGACATTCAAAATCAGTGATGCAGCATTCAGATATGCAGTTATTTTCGATTGTGGAGATGACTGTATGATGTGGATGGGTAAGGATAGCAGTTTCCAACTTATCTTTCCAGAGAATCAGTAGGTATAATTAAATGATTAGTTATGTTAAAGAGCGTTTGTTGCGTTTTATCACTCATTATTTACCAAAGAGAGGTAGACGCATTTTATTTGTAGTAACATGTTATCTTACATGGTCTAAAGTGAAAGATGAACAACGCATGAAACATGATATCATCGAGATCAACAACAAGTTACATCTTAGCAAAGATGAACAAGCGTTGCAGTTTGCTTTAGAGATAAGACATATTCTTTTTCAACTAAAAGACTTCAAGTCTTTACTCAGTTTAAAAGGGGAAGATCTGAATCCAAAAGCTATTGTGAATAACATCCCTGCATGGATGAGATACGATGAAAATATCAAAAGAGTTTATGATGAACTCTCTTGTGTATTTAAACCGAGATACCAAACTCAAATTGCATGTTAAATATATTAAATATGTACTTGACTTTTTAGGATGATGTGCGACTATGCAAAACTCTTTATAAAGGAAAGATTTGAAAAAACTATAGAACATTTATAATATTACAGGGCTTAAAAGTAATATAGTGATTTTCAGATGGACTACTTTATAATCCAGAATAAGACAGGTAATAAATGTATGAAACATGTATAAATATAAGTGACCAAACATAGTTCCTACACCCGTTAAAAGGTGTAGGAATTATGCTCGTTTTTTAAGGAACTAAAAAATGAATAAAGTGTTGTTAGACTCCACCATGTAATTATATTGAATGCGAGTATTGATTTGGACTATGCATACCGTTCTCTTTACCCGCTACTCTTTAAGTGCGTTAGTCCGCCCACACACCGATGGTGGGCCACTAGTTACTTTTTATAGTTATTATTGTGGCGTAACACCCACCATATTGCGAATAAAGCGATATTTTCTCACGTGCTGGATAGCACGCTAAGTCGCAGTCGTCGAGGGCTAGGAGAGCCCTAGTATTTATCAATATAATTATCACGATGAAATCCGACATAAGATATTGTAAAAAATTACATACCCTTTACATCACTTTATTCTTTTTTTTTTACGATTAATCGTAACCTTTGATGTCACCACCCGCTGGGAAGCTTACAGGACCAGAAGCTTTCAATGGACCTTTAATATCAGCACCATTACTACCAATACTACTTCCATCACCGCCTTGAATCGTTGCTTTACTTGAGATATTACCCTCTGCAGCAACCGTACCAGAAGCAGAGAAGTTTCCTTTTTGATTAAGGTTACCTTCAATATTAACGTTAGCTTTAATATTAAAAGTAGGTGTTTTTAAGCTGGTATCACCTGATACTTCAATGTTACTATTACCTTTCACACCTAAGCTACTATTCCCTTCCACATTGATACTACTATCACCTTTGACGTTAATACCACTATTCCCTTCAACACTAATATCACTGTTACCTTTAACACCAATGTTGCTATTACCTTGTACTTGAATATCGCTATTGCCTTGTACTTTGATTTCGGTATTACCTTTAACATGGATGATAGCATTACCGCCTACTTGCACTTCCATTTTATCACGACAAAATACCCAGATACAATCACGTGTTAATTTCACTTCAGTACCGTTAGCATTATGTAACCATATTTCAGTACCCTTAGTATCTATTTGGAAATGATTACCGACATTATCTTGCGTGACAACAGAACCTTCACCAGCATTGATTTGCATTTTATACGCAGCCACTTCATCGTTAGCTTCTGATGTGGAAATGGTATACGTTCTATTGTGAGAAGACATCTCAGTAAAATAAGTATTGTCATCATCAAATCTACCCGGGTCATAACCCACACGTTTATCCGCGTTTACACCATGGATGACTGTTTCTAAACGTCGTTTAGCTAAGTTATCTTCGGAAGTATCTTCCCAAAACCAATCATCGGTATCTGCTTTTTGCCATACGTTGATGATTTCACCACGTTGTACGTCAGGAGGTGATTTACGGAAACTGTTTGTTGAATAATATTCTGCAATAAAGTTATTATTGTGAGTACCTCTTGCAGTGAATACACGACCATTACTGTCTTGATAAACCCGTTTCATTGGGATAGGGTTATCTTTTAAGTGTCCTCTTGATAATGGGACTAATTCTTCAAGGTGGAATAATACTTTATTCCCATCTCCTTGGTGTTTATTTTCCACTACACTGGCTTTATATTTTTTACGGATAGGTACTTCTTTAGTTGGGTCACCTATCCTGTGCATAACGTCGGTAGCGATCATCGCTACATTATACGATTTATCCATATTTTATTTTTCCTTGTTTAGAGGCAGGTTTAAAAAATGTATATAGAAGAAGTTATTTTAAATGAGTTTAAAAGGTTAGACCTGTTAGGGGTAACGAAACTAACCTATACACCTAAATCCCCCTATCAGTTATTTACGGGTAAAAATGGTATCGGTAAATCTTCTTTAATAAGTGAGATTTCTCCATTACCTTGTGAAGCAACTGATTTAAGAGAGGGCGGATATAAATACGTTAAACTGTCTCATAGAGGCAGTAAGTATGAACTCCTATACGAATTACATAAGAAGCTCGAGTCTAGTTTTAAAAAAGATGGTGTAGAGCTTAACCAAGGTGGTACCATCAAGGCACAACGTAGTTTGATTTGGGAACACTTTCAATACGGTGATGATATCCATGATTTATTACTTGGTAATACTCTATTATCTAACATGACTCCTCAAGTAAGAAGAGAGTGGTTTGTTAGAATGTCTAAAAGTGATATCAACTATGCCATTAGTTTTTACAACCGTCTTAAATCAACTGAACGTGATATCAAAGGTGCGATAAAATTAAACAAACAGCGATTGATAAATGAACAAGCTAAGTTAATGGATGTCAATGAAATCAATCGTGTTAAAGATGATAGCAATAAATTAAAAGGTGAATTAAATCATTTACTTCCGTTTATGGAACAAACCTTAACGGATAAGAGTATTGCGATTAGTCAATTATTAGAAAACATTGAACATTTATCAAGTAGTATTATCGATTTAAAGTATAATGTCAAGTATGAAGGATTAAGTGATATTAATGAACTTAAAACGTTAGAAAAACAATTTACGTTTGAAAAAGATAAACTACAAAACGATTATAAATCGTTAATAGATAAAATTACTGAACTTCAAGATATTGTCAATAAAACGAAAGCGTTAGCGGATAGACCTTTAGAAGAAATCGATAAAGAATTGTTTTCTGCTAAGAATGAATTACATGCTGTTACAGAAAAGTATAACAGTATTAATATCAATGTAGGGGATAGTGCTGAAGATCAATTATTTTCATTTATTGAAATCGATCGTAAGTTAAGAGAAGTATTAACCAACTTCCCTACTAATTATAAAACAGAATCAGGTGAACGTTTCTACACGAAAGAAAAAGAAGATGCACTCTTAGCTAAATTAGATGAATTAAATAGTCAATGTATTAGATTGAAGAGTCGTATCGAACACCATGAAAAAGAACTTGATGGTTTAAATAATATTCATGATGTTCATTGTCCTAACTGTAACTTTAGTTTTAAACCAGGTGTAGATTGCAATCGTATCGATAGCACTAAAACCATGCTGGAGAAATTAAACGAAGAATTTGAAACAGCAAATAAACGATATGCTGAATTGAAAGAAGTGGAAGCTAAGTATACTGAGATAAGAAGATCTCTACATCATCTAAGAGAGCTTTATAATCATTATCCTTTATACAATGGTTTATTTGCTTATATCTTTAAAGATATTGATAAACTACATGATAACCCTTACATGCTTATCAATAGCTTACCGCTTTATCAAGAAGCATTACAGTGTAAATCACGTATGGTACAGTTAACTTCTGTTATTTCTAAATTAGAAGAAGAACGTATTCGTCGTATTGCTGCTGAAGGAAGTGATATGGAGTTTATTTATAAAAATATAAACGACATGGAACTCCAGCTTATTGAAATCGATAAACGAATTAGATTCTTAGTTAATGAAATCAACATTATTGGAAATGTTATTTTCAGTAATGAAGATTTAACCACTAAGTCAACGAGACTTAAAGGGTTAATTAAAGAACTAGAAGATACCGCATTATTACAAGTTAAATATCGTAATAATGAAAAACTTCTTGAAATTATTAAAGATAAACAAGTTTCTTTATCTAATCTTGAAAATACGTTATCAGGTATTCAACAATCTGAAACTATTGTTAAACAAATTACTGACATGATTACTCAATTAGAAGAGGAATATAAAGCAGTAAATGTTTTAACCACTATCTTATCACCACAGGATGGTTTAATTGCTGAATCATTACTTGGTTTCTTAAATCTTTTCTTAGATGAAATGAGTAGTGTTATTGAACATATTTGGTCTTATCGAATGAAACCATTTATGGAAATAGGTGAAGATGGGATTGAATTAGATTATCGATTCAAAGTAGAAGTAGAAGGTATTGAAGATCCTGTAAAAGATATCTCTAAGTTATCTAGAGGACAAAAAGAAATCATGGATTTCGTGTTTAAACTGTTAGTCATGCAACATTTAGACATGTCTGACTATCCAGTTTACATGGATGAAGTAGGTGCATCCTTTGACCCTTATCATCGTGATAAGTTATATCAGTATATCAAGATGTTAGTTGAAGATAATCAGATTAGTCAAGTATTTGTGATAAGTCATATTGCAAGTAGTCATGATGCTTTATCTTTAGCGGATAGATGTGTATTAGATACTGATGCTACCATGATAGATGAAGAAGTCAATAAAGTATTAGTATTAGAATAATATCTAGTAACTTTATTGTTATTGAAGATTAATATGTACTAATTGTATTGTACATTTTTAAATCTCCGTTAATAGAACATATATCCTAGGGTAAAACCTAGGATATATGCCTGTTCAAAAAAGTAATGAGCATATATCCTACCCGTTAGGGTAGGATATACTTTAGCCTGCAGATGGCTAACTTTGTCTTCTCTTAACACAACTTTAAAGGGTAGTTGCGGAAAGATACAATAAAGGACTTAGGATTTTATATTACCTTGGCCCGACCAAGATTGTATCTTTCATAATTATAATAGTAGTGAGATTTATTTAAACTGAATAGGTTGTTCAGGATAACTTACTTTATAGTAATCATTAGTAAAATCTACATCGAGTATTTTAGCCGGTAAATAATATTCCGACGTCGTTGATTTACGATAAGGAATATTTTCTGCAGTAATAAATGGTTTTAACGATAATGATCCTTTTAAGTTAGTATCCATCAAATCATCTAAAGATTTAGTCTTTAGATTTCTATCACTATAGATTCTCACATAAGCTGCTCTTGCATATACTTCACCGTTGGTAGGATAGATGCGATCATGAATCGTTTTCCATTCAGATTTAGGTTTCTGATATCTTACTTGTAAAGGCACGATATTATCTTCTACCATGATATTCCATTTATTATATTCTTTTACAGCTTTGTAAGGACTATAACGCCCTTCAGCAATACGTAAAGGATAAATAGGTGGAGTAGGAGATTCATATCTTCCTGGTATACCAGTGTCACCTATCACTTCTTCTATAACAGCTACATTAGGGTTATCGATGACAACGATGAAGGATTGAGAGAGTTTTAATAATGCACGAATCGTACTATCATGGTATAACTCAAAACCTAATACTCTATCGTTACCAAAATCAGTAAGAGGTAAACTTCTTAAATCGATATATTTTTTCATCATGTAATATAACGATTCCCATCTCATATTGTTAAAATCAATACAGATAGTTCTACTGTTTATTTGTTTATACGTTTTATCTAAAAGATGGAAATAACCACCTAATACGTAACCTACTGTTTTATTAGATAAATCTACTCCAACATTGATATAAATATTATCGGATAACGGTGAGTTTTCTGTTGCTCTAAAGATCATGTCGTCAGTGATAGGAATCATAGACACGCTACCGACTTGAGTAAAGTCTATCACTGCCATTTGTGTCTTATCTTTAGATTTACGTTTAGTGGTATTACCATCTTTGATAAGCCAACCATTATCAGATTTAGTAAAGTAATGGAATAATCCATTAATCGAAATTAAACTATGCGCACAAGCATAATCGTAGTTAACACCTGGATGACTTAACAATAAATCCACTTTATCGTCATCTGGCATGGTGGTGTCTGGGTGATAATTTAAATTAACCCCTTTCCAACTGAAGTCGTAACTTCTTACATCCCAACTATATACTTCACCTTTTACGTGAATAGGGATTTCAGAACCTAATCCTTCTATAGTCTTTCCTTCCATACTGTTTAAATATTCCACAATCGTCATCGTAGAAATTCGTGTATCGATATCTAAACTATTAAAGAATAAAACTCGTTCTGTTTTATAGATAGAAACCTTAATGATAAAATAGATATCGTAGTAGATTTGAGATAGCTCTAACAACGAGATATTCGTTGCATCTATCTGATCTACGATAGCTGGTTTACCGATTGGTCTACCCATGGTTTTAATTAATGTATACGTCGACATATACGTTCCTTTTTATTCTTATTTATATAAATTTATATTAAGCAATGCTATGCTTTTATTTCAGACATTGCATACCAAGTCTGTTATAAACGTATTTACATGTAAATAAACGAAAACTTTCATTACACTATAAACGTTTAATAGCTGTAGTGACTTTTATAAAAGGAATAAATAAACATGGCAGAGATTATTAAGTACCGCTATGAATTCGATCCTACAGGTAGACATGAGGCAAACCTCATCAAAGGTGAACGTCACACGATCACTGATAGTAACAGAACACCTCAAAATATCATCGTACCTGGTTTTGCACCTTTCTTTGAAAACTCATTGATTGTGACTGATATCAGTACTGGATATAGATTACTTGAAGGGATTGATTATACATTAGAATGGCCTGTAACAGAAGCCGCTAAGAATACTGAAAACTATGTTCCACTGTATGGTGCTATTCAGTTTATCGATTTAGCCTTAACGGGTCAATATGAATTACAATATCAAACCATCGGTGGTGCTTATGCACTTGATGGTGTCGCGATTGCACAAGCTTTAGCTAATCAAGCTAAAGATCCATTAAAAACCACTTATAGTGCGATCATTGGTAAACCCTTAACGTTTCCACCATTAGAACACGTACACAGTGTACAAGATTTCGTTGGGTTTAACGATTTAGTTGATGCGGTTAATAAATTAATCGAAGCGATTCAATTATTAGCTCGTGAAGACAGAGATAATCATCCTGGTTACGATACGTTGATTGATTCTTATTTTGATTTAATCGAAAAATTAAAACAACTGACTATTAAAGTAGATCAAAATAAAGAAGACTTTGACAATAAATTAAGAGAACTTAAGAACAAAATCGAAAATGACTTAAGTAGAGCTATCGCTGATTTAACGGCTAAACTGGCTAAAGAAATCAGTGATCGTACGGAAGGTGATAAATTATTAAAAGATCAATTAGATGCTTTAAATGATAGTTTATTAAATTTCATTAGAACTGTATTCAATCCATTTAAAGCAGCAACTGAAACCGATCTTAGTGATTTAAAAGCAAAATTAGCAGCATTAAAAGCAGCACATGAAAAATTCAAAGCAGATACTGAAAGAACATTAGAAGACCATGCTGCTCAGATTGAAGCTAACAAACCGAGATGGGGCGTTAACATCATCAACCAGCCTACTGATGCTCAATTAAACATGCAGAATCAAAAGTATGTTAAAGTATCTCAAGGTGCATTAGGTGCTGAAACTTATGCGGGTTTAGCGATTGAAACAGATCCGTATAACAACGATAGTACTAACCGATTTACGTTTGAAATCGAACCTAATAATGGTCTTCATAAATTCTATCGTAAACAATACGATAAGAATGGTGTAACGAATGTAAGTTATAGTCAGTTATTAAATAGCCGTTCTGGTACAATTTATAACGATGGTGGTGCGCATTATAACGTAACGAATAGTAGTTACGTTGGATTGAAGAATAACGGTGCACCGTTCTTTGTTCAATATAAGGATAGAGAAGGTAGAGATATCTTTAGATATAATGGTGTAGGTGGGGTATTACCTTTCTTAAAAGCTCGATTCAGTATGGCTTTAAACAGCGATGAAAATAGTGATAAGAAAGATACAGTTACTTTAGGCTGGGTAAACACCGATGCGAATGGCACAAGTGGTCGTACCGGTAAAGGTGGTATCGTCCTCCATTATGTACAAGAAGAAGTTACGGATAATAATCCTAACACGCCAGAACACATGATGTGGAAGTTTACACCACATAATGCCGGTTTCTCTAGTGCTAACACCGCTTATACACTATTTAAAGAACCTGAATCAGGTAATGTTAGATTAACATTAGGTAATGAGAATAGTACTAAAGGTTTAGAAATCACTGCTGGTGGTAGATTAACTTCTTTAACTCATGGTGCTATTTTTGGTGATAAAGATTACCATGTTTGGTTAAACAACAATAAAGTTGCTGGACAAAACCCTGGTTTACGCATGTGGGCTAAAACACCACAGAACGAAGAGATCTCTGCTTACTTTGAATTTAACTCGAGTGAAAAAACGTTTAAACTTTATAGATCAGCTTATGAAAATGCTCGAGGTGAAAACGTTCCTGCGGCAGCACAACGTTTCCCACAACACAGTGGTTCGGTTTTATTAGACAGTGGTACTCACTATTACAGTGACGGTAGTTATGCTTCTCAATTAAACAAAAAAGCGCCTTTCTTCGTTGCAAATAATGGTTGGGATGATACGACTGTTAAGAACTTTGGTTCTAACCAATATTACTACCCAGTGTTAAAAGCACGTTTTGATAGTAACTTAGGTACTTCAGCTTATAACTACGCATTCAGTTTTGGTATTTATAATAACGATATTGGTGAACCTAAACTCACGATGTTAACCAATAAGAAACAGGATGTAGAAGGTGGTGCACAAGACGATTATAAAGTTTATTTCCCGAATAATAAAAATGGTACTATCTTATTAGATAGTGATGGGGTAAACTTACAATCTCAATCGTATCAAGTCAGCACAATAGTTGATCGTGGTTACGGTGGTATGAATATAAAACGTTCAGGAGTAGCAGGCACATGGGATGCTCGTATCGAAGCATTGCCGAATAAAACCTTCAAGTTCTGGACAAGTGCAGCAACGAACCCAGATGATCCTCAAATGACTGCGAGTACTTCTGTCACTATACCTAAAGCTAACGGTAATGTTCTTATTGATAATTTAGAACAAGATGTACCGGGTACGAAATACTTTAAAGGTGCAGCATTAAAATTCAAGAACAATAATACGCCAAGGGGTTATATTGAAGGTGAGGCTAACGGTGTAGTAATAGCGACAACACCTGATGATGGAGTGAATCCACATATGCGTTTAACCACAACTGGATGGGCTGATTTTCACAATACAAATGGTCTAGTGGTATACAACAGAACGATGACTACGGATAATGTTGAAGCTAAACCATTTATTAATAATGGTGCAATGATTAAGCCTAGTGTATGGGGTCTTCAAATTGCTAATACCATGGCAACCAAAGATTCAGATGTTAAATATCTTGAAATCGGTACTCTTGCTAACCGTATTTATACTAATGCTAAAACTATGGCTATCGATAGTGATCTAGTTCGTGTATATAACTCTAATATCAACGGTAATTCTTGTGCGGTTGAATCGGGTGACCAAGCGATTCATGTTCGTGCAGATGGTTGGTTTGATATTCGTACTATGCATGGTATTGCATTCCATAACGATGGTAACTGTTATCTACGTCGTTCAGTACGTGATGGTCATGCTGTGGTTAAAGGTATACGTTTTGAAATGGATGACTTCTATATGGTGTCAGATAAACGCCGTAAACACGATATAGCGAAGATTACTGGTGCGGTTGATATCATTTCAAGGCTAGAAGGTAAAACCTTCAAATTGAACGATTCAGACGTTTCTAGAGCGGGTGTCATCGCACAGGAACTCCAAGAGGTGTTACCTAATTTAGTTTCTGAAGATGAAAACGGCTATTTAGCGGTTAACTATCAATCTTTATCTGGTTATTTTATTGAAGCGATTAAAGAACAACAAGCTGAAATAGAAGAACTTAAAGCGAAATATGAAAGCTTAGAAGAAAGATTAAGTAAGTTAGAAAATAAATAATAAACTTGTTCATATATCCCATACCCTAACAGGTATGGGATATATGTTTCATTATTAAAAACTTATATTATCTAATTGAACCACATTAGAAACCTAATGTAAAAATTAATCAACTAAGGAGTTTATCAAATGACTAAATTAGAAGTTGTTACCCAGAATGAACAAAAAAGCTACATGAGAAGAATCAAAGTAGCTTTAAACTTTGGTAAAATGAATTTATCAAAAGTTATTGATTGTATCAATAACCTATTTCCTGAAACGACTGTAACGATCAAAGAAATCAAACAAGAATCCCCATTTCACATGTTAAATGATCATGTATTTAACCACGAAATTCAAATCGTTATCGATCAACCTGTTTCAGGCTATAAAGTAGAGTTATTAAACATGCTTTTATCGCATCATAAACTCTATGAAGATTTCGATATCGTATTTGATCCGGATAGACTAGAAGAAGATGAAGAAACAACAGATACGTTTACTAAACAATATCTGTTGCTTAATCCTACAGAAGGTACAGAACTGATTGCGGTTACGTTTAAACCAATTAAGCAATTATTCCAAAAGGAATATATTGCTAAAGTATTTAAACATCAAGCAGTAATTTTTACTACATGTAACGATACTGCTACGTTGCTTACTAAAGTTAAAGATCTCTTTGATAAGTATTTAGAGATGTATAACACGATAGGAATTTATAAAGATCTTGATCGATTCTTTAAAACCACCCCTTCATACTTGTTAGACGTTATCGATGCTAAAGCGAATTCGATTAGTTCATTCCATTTAGCATTAAAACACCACTGTATGTATCGTGCTGAATTAGATCGCCATAGTGTAAAAACGTATACTAGTTACTTTACTAAGTTAACAAAAGAATACCCTGATCTTAACGTGTATGTGTTTACATCTATGGCAAGTATCAGAAGTTACGTAGAAGACATGTATTACTTCTATGGCACAGAAGAAGATAAAGAAGAGGTATTGAAGTTCCTTGAAGATAATAATCGGATGGAACTTATTTTACCTATTGAGGAAGATCCTAGATTGGATTATGTTTTAAAATCCACTCATTCAGATGAAGAAGGAAAACCAGTAGATCGTATTCGTATCACTTGCTTCAATCAACAAACTAATTTATCTCGTCTTATAAAAGAACTTGATGATGAAGTTTGTGACTACTTAAAGAAGCGTAATTAATATTAACCATCATTATCCATAGGGGTATACCCTATGGATATATGTTCACCCTATGGAGGAAAACTAAATGAAAGACATTATCGTACAATTTAAAACTATCGTAGCACCTGGAGAAACTACTGTTATTCCAGAATCCTTCTTAACTGCTGTAAAAGGATTACTCAATAATCCTATTAATATCATCTTAACGACCCTACATGATATCTTACCAGGTGAAACCTTCGATGTTAAATATTTACCAGAAGAAGATACCTGTGTGATTACTTGTAACACAGAGATTGATTACGAAGCGTATAACATTGTGACGTTCTGTTTAAGAAACATGGGACAGCTACGTTATACTAATGTTAAAGTGATGGATAAAGATCAATACGTTAACTACTATCCTGAAAACTTCTATCATATTTTCACAAAAGGCAATGTAAAAGTCATGATAGAAATTACGACTGATTTAGCTTCAGATAAACAAAAAGGACTAGTAAAACTTTTAACACAAATTCATCGCACAAATGTAATAGAAGAAGAACTCGCAGGTTCTCAGCCCGTGTATCTCATGTATCGAGTAGTGGGTAAGTTACTGAAGAGCTACTGGAATCAGTTAAACGATAACGTGGTGATCACCAATGATGAACCTCCTAAAGTAAAAGTCACGAAATTCTTCGATATGACAGCTTTAGAAGGGTGCTATAATCATCTTAAAACCATTGATAATATCAAGTTAGATCTATACGGAAATGTTATCTATCGTGTCTGTGCTGATCAACGTGATATTGAGTTATTACAAAACGTTTTAGATAAATACATCAATGATCATCCATCTCGTAAAATCGTTTCCTTTAAAGTGAACTCAACTACGGATAGCGAATATGCTTATAGCGTGTTTTATTTCATCGTTGTTGATGAAGGGATCAACTTTAAAGGAATCCATGACATTATTGTTAAACACTGTACTGACAAACGTCGTTACACTAAACAACACAAATTCCACGACCTAACAGATAAGCTAAAAACCACTCATTACACAGATGCAACAGATGTACCAAGTGTGTTAGCACCTGTTACTATCGTGGAACTTAAAGAAGATAAAGATCATCTTGATGATCTCTTTATCGAACTCAATGAGTTTCTTAACCATTAACTAAGGAGTTAAACAATGAAACAAATTAAAATTACCTGCATTGATACTCAAGGTTACCACCATCTTATTGGTGTTAACACTAACGATGTGGATAACAAAATCATCTTAGCTACTATTGCAGATCGCTTATCATCCCTTACTCGTTCTAAGGTAAACGTAGTAACGGATAAAGCAGGTGTCATCACAACATTCAACGTTACTGTCCCACTTACTACTCTAACGATCAATATCATGAAGTATTTCTTCAGTGATCCATTGATTTATCGTAAGTTTAACATCATGGCAACCAATGAACATGCGACTATCGAAGCTGGTTTAAGTTCAGTGTTATTCCGTCATACGTTACGTTTAGAAAACCAAGATGTTGGTTATGCTATTGCTGCTATCTGGGATACTGATGCATGTGATACTGCTTTCTTCAAACCGTTAGATAGTAAAGACAGTTATATCCACGTCTTCCAAGATGCCTCTAACCTCTATGAGTTCTTAACTGATCTCATCGGTGAATGTATTGCTACCTATCGTAATGCTCGTTTACGTAACTTACTTAAAACACGTGACTACGAGTCTATCGATCCTGCTTACTTGGAACTTATCGATAAAAGATTAGACTGTATCACTACTTGTTCTTTCCCTATCAAACAGAATACTATTTATTCTGGTCACGATAAGAAATACAGCTTTGATGTTTACACTAAAATCTTCCAAGATTATTTAGCTCATCACCAAGATCATGAAATCTATCTTTTCTATAATAAAGATCATTTCTATTTCATCTTCAGTAATCAAGCTAAACACAATCTTATCAAACAACACATTGATCAAGATTACAGTGATAAACTCTTCTTTGCTGGATTAACATCATATCCTGATCCTATTACTATACCTGAAAGCAGTAAAATCAATCCAGGTTTAGTATTACCAAATACGTATAGCTGGTTATTCAGTGATAGGGTAGATGTACATGGTATCCTTAAAGATGTATTACTAAATACGATCTTAAAAGAAACACTAGAAGTTAAAACAGATACTGATATTGACTTATCTGGTGTAACACTTTAAAAGGAATATCAAATGTGTAAAGTCATCAAGAAGAAATGTAATCACACGTATTACGTTAAAACGTCTAAACGTAAAACAAACTTTAATCAACTTGTTTTACAAAAAGTAAAATATAAGGTAAATAGTTTATTCAATACTAATCTATTTAGTTATAAACCTTAATATTAAAATAGTTTTTTCATAAGTAACCTAACTAAAGTTTCAATCTAATAGTCTATACTCTAAAAGGTGTAGGCTATTAGGTTGGCTTTTTTCTCTTTTTCTTTTTTGTTTTTAATTTTGGTGCATCTAAAAATGCACCAAAATCGAACCATCTTTGATAGTTTAACTCATCAAACATATATCCTTTATCTAGTCTAGTAAACTATATCCTCTTTTAAGGTATAGGTTATTAGACTCTATTCTTTTTTACTCTATCTGTTTTTATTTATAGATTATTCTATTATAATTATACATTACCATACATTTAAATTACATAGGGCGCCCCCTTCGGCCCTCGCCACCCCGCCCATAAGAGATAGACCCTTATGAACAAAGATATTGATGCAATACTGCATCTTATAAGATACACAGATAAAATTAAACTTAATTATAAGTTTAATAGATAAAACATATATCCTACTCTATAGAGTAGGATATATCAGATTAGTTTAAGTTATACATAGATAGCCACTGATTGAGGTCTACCATTACAATAGAAGATTAAATATAATCCTCTATCTGGAGTATTAACAGTAACTTGAGATACGTTATCACCGTTAGGTGCACTAATAGCCGTATATTCAGTATTATTATTTTTCAATAACACTCTATCTACTCTACCATTACTTATATATTTAAATCTTAGAGTTACATCATTACCAGATCTAAATCCATATAGTTCATAAATGTACCATTGATTGTTTGGATTAAAGGTGCCACGTGCTAAAGCTGCATGTACGGTAGTTCTGTCATTATCAATTCCTGTAAATGGCATATTGTAACTACCATTAAAACGTTTAATAACGTTAAAAGGTATTTTCTGAGATTCAGCATAATAACTATTTGGTCTATTCGGATAAGAAGAAAACTCACTATTCCCAACGATTTTTACCCATGCATTAGGATCGTTTCTTAAAGATTCCGGTATAGTAAATTCATCTCCGGTATTATTACCAACAGTATAACCTTCTACACCATTACTGAAAACATATTTCATATATTGTAATGTGCCTGGACCATTTACAGCAATTAAACCATTTTTCCTATACGATAGATCTAATACTTGATTGATATATATTTGTTTAAATAAGGAATTATCTAAGCGATAAAGTCCACTATAACTTTTATAGTTACTTGGATTAACAATACCGTAAGGGTATGATCCAAAATCATTTACATTATGACCACCAATATTCCAGATATGCACATATTCGTTTAAATTTTTTGTTTGTCTATTTACATACGGAGATGTTCTATGTAAAACTCCTCTACCCATATGGTCAATAACGTAATAAGGTTGATCACCCCAGTTTGATTGATCTGGTACTGCTATATCGTAAAAGACATTACCGTTGTCCACTCGTCTTCCTGAAAGAAATTGAAAATGACCATTAGGTTTAAACGAATCTTTATATCTTATTATACCTTGTCCCCATTTATCAGCATTCGTGACGATATTTTTATAACGAGCAACGTCAAACCAACCTTTCGCTTTATTATTAACAGTAGTGATAAAATTACTGTTCCATCTATCTGCAGTTTTATCTGGAGCAGGATTTCCGCTTCTAGATTCTAACTGAACATTAAATCCCATCTTTATTTTTCCTCTTTAAAATAATATTATACATACAAGATAACCCTACCTCAATGTTATGTCGGCAGTAAAAATTTACATTATTGTCGATATTTTATTAAGTTTATTTAAAGAGTGAGGTATATAGAATGGCTTTTAATATTACATTAAATAAAAAGTTAAACGTTACTGATAAAAACATTTTATACAGAAAAATCAAATCTGATTCAGTGTTTCGTCAAGAACTCATCAGTAAAGGTGTAATCCGTGATGAAGAACTTGACGAAGATGTTGTTTTAAGTAATCAACCTATCAATGCTAAAAGAACTAACTGGGTTAGTAATTACGAATATTGTCAATTAATTGCAGATGCTATCAAACAAGCAAACCCAGGTATGGCAAATGTTGATTTCACTAACTTTAGTTTCAGAAGAAGTAACGAAAGCAGAATTGGTAGTCACCATGAAAACGATACGCCGAAAGGGACTAAAATCACTCCAGTGATTGAAATGAGTATATCTGAAAATCCTGAAATCGCTAGATTATATAACGAAGATAGTAAGTTATTCAAATTTAACTTAACTGGTCCTGATCTTAATCAAGTCATCGCTGAAGCTATTACTATCGAAAATATCGGTGAAATAACATGGGATGATTATAGTAAAGTAACTACTGTGTTAAACCAATTTGCTAACAACAGTATGAGTGTGAGTGTTACAACTCGTGAAGAAAATGAAAATAGTAAATATGTTCATTTAGTTTATACTGTCAATAATCGTGATCTTGACATATTGGACTTCTTCACTGTCGATATGGATTGGAATAATGATTTATACGGTATTCCACTATTATCTTTCCACTTTACTCGTGCCGAAGCTGAAAATAAAGAAACTATCGTATTAGAGAACTCTAATATTCATGTGAATAAAGATCCTCTTTTAACAAATAACCTTTAATCTTTATTTAAATATAGGTAATAGAAATATATGGCATTTAGTATAAGTGTATCTAAGAAATTAGCTAAAACTGGTTTTAGAAATATTTTGATTGAAGCAGTTAAAGCAGCT
>QWCZ01000144.1_pt1 | contig 36051 bp, 46 predicted proteins | sample 1972651 | NCBI WGS metagenome assembly QWCZ01 (sample SAMN09866695, study PRJNA288562) | Human oral metagenome isolate pre1_saliva, whole genome shotgun sequencing... | isolation source: mouth | host: Homo sapiens | place: USA: California
GTCGGCCCCGCACGAGGCAGGCACACCAGCCCACACGAGGCAGGCAGGCGTGCTACACTCACCCCATGACCCCCACACAAAGCACCTCCCGCACCGGCACAGCACGCCACAAACGCTGGCGCGTCCGCGTCCTCCACCTCGCACAAGCCAACGGACAAACACACTGCCCCGACTGCGGACAGCCACTCGCCTGGGGAACCACACTCACCCCGCACAGCCCCGAACCGGACCACGTGGTGCCAGCCGCGCACGGCGGGCGCGACACCATCGACAACGCTCGCGTCACCTGCCGACAGTGCAACCAGCGCAGAGGCTCAAAGCCCATCCCACACCAGCCCACACCCACAACCCCGCACACCATCGGAGGCATCCAATGGTGAACACCACCTACCCAAAACCCATCACCGACTGGACGGCGCGGACCATCAGGACCGAAGCCCCCAGAACCGAAACCCCCAGCACCCCGAATGAGACAAACACCACACCCGAAACAGGAGCCTACCACTTGACAAGGGGCAGTATCCCCCACCCCAACAGTCAGGAACACCCAGAGGCCCAAGCGAAATACCCCCCTGGGGTATCCCCCGTCCCCTCAAGGCGCTAAAACACTCATGCGCTAAAACCGCCCAAACGTGCTATAATCGGCCTCATGAACGACTTTGACCTGCTAGACCTCCTCGATGAGACCCCCGACGGGGCACACACCGTCGTGATCTTCCCCAGCCGGGGCGAACTGCGCCGCAAATTCCAACCCCTCGTCGGCCAGCGCGACCCGATCTACCGCGCGCACACCCTGCACCGGGCGGAATACCTGGAGGACCGCAAGCGCGGCGCGCGTCTCTACCTGCGCACCCCCAGGCAGATCACCGCCGTAAACCGCAACCGCGCCATCGACGGCGCGGTCAGGGCCTACACCGCGCCCGGCGTGAACGTCTCCTACCTCATGGAAACGTGCCTGAAGAAGTCCGGCATCCCCCACATCATCCCCGCGACCGAGGCAGGCCTGCTGTGACCGGCCACGACCGCAAGAAGGAGCTGAACGACCTCCTGGGGGTGGCCTGGGAGGCCATCAACCAGGCCAAGCCCTGCGACCTGTCCGCCCTCCTGAACACCGCCAACCGCCTGTCCAAGGACCTGCACGACCTGGAGCACCCGGCGGAGGCTCAGGGAGGCCCGAAGCCGACCCCGGAAGGCGACGGGTCGGCGGTCGCCATTTTCCAGGCAAGGATGCGCAAGCGTGACCGCCGCGCGTCCTAACCGGAAGGCCCTCGAGGCCTCCCAGGAGCCGGTCACCTCGATTACGTCCCCCGCGATTGACTCGCTGGGGGACCTCGCCGTCTCCCTATCCGCCTCCTACCGGCTCATCCCTGACCCCTGGCAGGCCTGGGTGATTGACAACTGGTTGAGTGTCATCGGGGACAACTGGGCACACATGACCTGCGGGCTGGCCGTGCCTCGCCAGAATGGCAAAAACGCCGTCCTGGAGATCAGGGAGCTGTTCGGCGCGATTGGTCGCGGCGAACGCATCCTGCACACCGCCCACGAGGTCAAGACCGCGCAGAAGCACTTCCGCCGCCTGAAGCACTTTTTCGGCCAGAAGACCAACGATCCGGCGGCGAAGTTCCCCGAGCTGAACGCCCTCGTTGAGTCGATCCGCAACGTCAACGGCCAGGAGGCCATCTTCTTGAAGAACGGCGGGTCCATCGAGATCGCGGCGCGCTCGAAGGGGTCAGGCCGTGGCTTCACGGTCGACGTGCTGGTGATGGACGAGGCCCAGCAGCTCACGGACGACGCGCTGGAGGCGCTGTTGCCCACCACGTCGGCGGCCCCACTGGGTGACCCCCAGTGGATATACACGGGCACGCCGCCGGGGCCGCTCGCGGAGGGCGAGGTGTTTTCGCGTGTGCGCCGTGATGCGCTGAGTGGTGAGTCTTCGCGCACGTGCTGGGATGAGTGGTCTCCTCCGGGTGCTCCGGAGTCGCTGGCGGGCATCGACGCGGACGACCGGGGCTTGTGGGTGCGCACCAACCCGGCGGTCGCGTCCGGCAGGCTCCAGATGTCGGTGATTGAGGGCGAGCGTGCCCGCTACGCTGACGATGGTTTCGCCCGCGAGCGCCTCGGCTGGTGGGCCTCGGACGACAATACGCGCCGCTTGATCTCGCTGGATGACTGGGAGGCGACGGGGGTCACCGAGCTGGCCCCTGAGCTGGCCTCGGATCACGTCGTGCGCGCCCTCGGTGTCGCCTTCTCGAAGGATGGGCGGCGCGTCGCGGTGGCTGGCGCGCTGCACGACCGCAAGACTGGCGCGTCTCACGTCGAGCTGATCGACCTCGAGGCCGGCGATTTTTCTGCCATGAACAGCGCGGCGCTCGCGGAATGGCTGTACGAGCGCCGGGGGCGTTACTCGGCGGTGGGCGTGTCTGGCCGTTCGGGCGCGTTGGCGCTTCAGCAGGACCTGCGCGCGCTGTGTCCGCCGCGCTGCTACCTGCATGTCCTGGACAACGCGGAATACTTCACGGCGTGTTCGGGCTTCTTGAATGCGGTCAGGGGTCGCACGGTGTCGCATCCTGGCGGGTATAATGTGAGCAGCGACCCCTTGGATGCGTCTGTGGGGGTGTCAGATAAGAAGATCAGGACCACGGACGGCGCGTGGGGGTGGCACTCGACGGCTCAGGAGGGCGACGAGGTGCCCCTGGAGGCTGTGAGCGTGGCGCTGTGGATGGCGCGGACGACGCGCCGCCGCCCGAACAGGAGCCAGGAGGCCCTCGCATGAGTACCAATGTCGACCTGCGTCTGATTGCGGGCATGGGACCCCGGCTATTCACCGCGCCCACCGTGGCGGGCCTGCCCGTCGATCTCCAGGCGGACCTCGAGGAGCTGGTGAATACCTGGCAGGCGCGCTATCCGGGCAATGCTCGTCGCCAGGCCTACCTGGATTGCAAGGTGTACGTCGACAGCCTGGACATTGCGCTCCCGCGTGAGATCGCGCGCGACCTGCGCCTGGTCTCCACGTGGCCGGAGAAGGCGGTTTTCTCGCTCACGTCGCGCTGCCACTGGGACGGTGTGGTGGCCCCGGATGGCACGGAGGACCCCTACGGGCTGGCCTCGATCCTGGAGGAAAACCGCTTCTCGACGGAGATCGGGCAGGCGGTCGCGTCGGCGGCGACGCATGGCGTGGCTTTCCTGGCGACGCTGCCCGGCGACGTGGCGGCGGGTGACCCGCTGGTCCTCGTCCTGCCGTACTCCGCCATGACGGCGGCGGCGCTGTGGGACCGGCGTCGCCGGGGCATCCGCGCGGGCCTCCTGATCAACGACGTGGACTACTTGGGCAGGCCTACGGAGCTGATCCTGCTGACCCCGCACGTGATGGTGAGCATGGCCCCGCTGGGCGCGCAGGGCTGGTTTGTCACGGGGCACGTGGAGCACAATCTGGGCCGCACGCCTATGGAGGCGCTTGTCTATCGTGGCAACCTGGATCGGCCGCTGGGGCGGTCCAGGCTGACGGATGGTGTGCTGTCTATCGTGGACCGCGCGGTGCGCGCGTCGATGCGCATGGATGTGTCCTCGGAGCTGTTCACGGCTCCCGGCCTGCTCCTGCGCGGCGTGGACAAGGCGACGTTCGACCAGATTAAGGGGTCCTGGAGCTGGCGGCTCGGGTCGGTCAAGGGCATCTCTCGCGACGAGGACGGTGACACGCCCGAGGTTGACATGATTCCCCAGCAGTCCATGCAGCCATACGTGGACCAGCTCCGGGAGTTGGCGCAGGAGATGGCGGGCGCGCTGTCCCTCCCGGTGGGGTCCCTCGGCATCGTCCAGGACAACCCGTCCTCGGCGGACGCGATTTACGCGGCGCGCGAGGAGCTGGTGACCGAGGCCTCTGACTTCAACGACGCGAACAGCTACGCGCTGAACCGCGTGTATCGCAATATCCTGATGCTGCGTGATGGGGTCTTGCCTGAGGACGCGGCGCGTATTTCGACGCATTGGCGCAACCCTGCCCGCCCGTCGATTGTCTCCCAGTCGGATGCCATGATCAAGCAAATTCAGGCTATCCCGGAGATCGGTAAGACAGACGTGGCCCTGGAGGAGCTGGGCTACACGCGCCAGCAGATCACGCGGATGCGTGCCCAGATTGAGCAGCAGCGTGGGCGCGATAACCTGGACGCGATTCTGCGCGGCGCTCGTGGCCCTGCCGCCGGGGGTGGTGATTTTGACCTCATCTGAGCAGCTGAAGGTCTACGATCGGCTGGTCAGGGCGACGCTCACGGGCGCGGAGGACCAGCTGGTGAGTCTTTTCCGCGTCCTGAATTTCGAGGACATCCCGCTGTCGCGTGAGGAGATGAAGCGTTTCCTGAGTAGCCTTGTGGACGCTTATGGCCCGGCGCTGACGCAGGGCGCGCTCGATTGGTATCAGGATCTGCGCCCCTCCTACAAGACGGCGTACACGCCGGAGGCGTTGATTCCGGCGGGTTCGGCGGAGCGGATCGACCGTCTGAGCCGGTACGCGGCGGGTCTGGGTCGGGACAATCCGGGCCGGGCGATTCGCGTTGTGGCGGGCGCGATTGGCCGTGAGATTCAGACGGGCGCGCGCCGGTCGATTCTGCGGGCGGCGGACCTGGACCCGAGCGCCCCGCGTTTTGCCCGCGTGCCGGTGGGCAAGACGTGTGCTTTCTGCACGCTGCTGGCCTCGCGCGGGTGGGTGTACCACTCGAAGGACCTCGCGGGAGGAGCTGGGCACGAGTACCACGACTCGTGCGACTGTCGCATTGTGCCGGACTGGGAGCATAAGGCGCTGTCTGGCTACCATCCGGATGATATGTATGCGGCGTACTTGTCGGCGCGCCGTGCCGCGGTGAAAGATGGCGTGAAGGCGCCATCTGGGCGTATAATTACGGCGTATATGCGGGACGGACACCCTGAGATGTTCTCGGATGGTCAGGGTGTGGATCGTCCTTCGCGGGCGCTCTGCTCGCGCAGGCTTGAGAAGCTGGTGGCTTCTCGGGAGAAGGAGAACAGGAATGCGCAAGAAGGCTAAGGCTAAGGCTACGGGGGCGGCGCAGGAGGCCGCTCCTGCCGTCGATCAGACCCCCGAGGCACTGGAGGCCACTCCGGCGGCTCTCGAAGCGCCCGAGGCCAAGGACGAGGCTGCCCCGGCGGCTCCCGAGGCACTGGCTGAGGAGGCCTCCGAGGAGTCTGCGGACTCCCCCGAAGCGCCCGAGGCCAAGGACGAGGCCGCCCCGGCGGCTCCCGGGGCACCTGCTGAGGGCACTCCGGACGCGGTGAAGGCGCTCCAGGAGACCGTCGAGGCCCTTCAGGCGCAGCTCCAGGAGATGCGAGACCGCGAGGAGGCTCGCGAGCGCGAGGCGAAGCGCGCGCAGCGCCTGGAGAAGGCCGGCATCCCTGCCTCGTTCGGGTCTTTCATCCGTGACGACGCGGACCTTGAGGCTCTGAACGAGGCCCTGGCGGGCCTCGCCAGGTCCACCCCGGCGCCCGCCGGGGCTGCCTCCACGCCCACGCTCCCCACCGTGGGGACGAAGAACCCTGGCGGGGAGGTGCTCAGCGTTGACGAGATGATCGCCCGCGCTGAGGCGAACGGCGACCATGCCGCGCTCTCCAGCCTGAAGCTGGCGAAGCTCTCACAGGTGTCGCACAACCTAATCTAGGAGGAACAATGCCCGGACTGACCGGCATGGGGCTGACTTACAATCTCCCCAATTACGTAGGCGAACTTTACAGCGTCTCCAAGGGTGATACGCCCTTCCTGTCTGCCATTGGCGGCCTGACCGGCGGTGAGTCGGCGGGATCTACCACCATCGAGTGGCAGACTGAGGATCTGCGCGACGCAGATACCACTCGCCAGCGCATCGAAGGCGCGAAGGCTCCTGACGGTGAGGAGCGCGTGCGCTCTCGCGTCTCCAACGTCCTGGAAATTCACCAGGAATCAGTGGAGCTGTCGTACACACGGCAGGCCACCACTCGTATGCGCTCCACCGACGGCGATAAGCTGGTGACTATCGGCACCACCACCCTTCCTGAGTCCGAGCTGAACCACCAGATTGATATCGCGCTCAAGCAGGCTGCCAGGGACGTGAACAAGGCCTTCCTCACGGGTACCTACCAGAACCCGACGGATAACACGCAGCCCCGAAAGACCCGTGGCCTCATCGAGGCCATCACAACAAATGTGGTGGCGGGCACCGGCAACCTGACCGAGGACCTCGTGTTGGACACCCTCCAGAAGGTGTGGGAGCATGGTGGTATCCGTGAGGGCGAGACCCGCACGATCCTGGTCGGCGCGAAGATGAAGCGTGCCCTCTCTCGGGTGTTCATTAAGGAGAACGGCTACCGCGAGACTTCTCGCACGGTCGGCGGCGTGAACGTCACCATGATCGAGACCGACTTCGGGACCTGCAACATCATGCTGGAGAACGACGTTCCGTCGGACACGCTGATCGTCGCCTCTCTCGAGGAATGTACACCGGTCTTCCTGGAGATCCCGAACAAGGGGCATTTCTTTGTCGAGGCGCTGGCGAAGACCGGCGCGTCCGACAAGATTCAGCTCTACGGAGAGATCGGCCTTAAGTACGGTGCTGAGCAGCACCACGGCAAGCTGAAGCTGACGTGATCGACTCCGGAGGTAGGGCCTTGAGCATCGGCCCTACCTCCGGGCCACCATCGAGGAGAACACACATGAACATCCAGTCAGTTATCTACCCTGAGCTGCTTCTGGCCCTTCCCTCCGGCAGTGTCCAGTTTGTTGACGGGTCGGCCTTTGTGACTGATAAGGCGCTGGTGGACGAGGTCCGCGAGATCGTCGCCCGCGCGTCTGATCTGGGCATCGTCGTGCCGGATGAGGCCGTGTCTGATCTGGGCATCGTCGTGCCGGATGAGGCCGCGTCTGATCTGGGCATCGTCGTGCCGGATGAGACCGCGCCTGCTGAGGGCGGGAAGCTGGGCAAGAAGCCGGGCAAGAAGCCGGGCAAGAAGGTCGAGGAGCTGGTCTGACGTGGCTGCCTTCGCCTCGTTTGACGATCTGCGCGACCGTCTCACGCCCGAGGACCTTCGGGTGGTGGACGCGGCTCCCGCGCGCGCTCAGGTCCTCCTGGAGGACGCGAGCGACCTCATCCGGCACCGCTGCGCGGGCTGGGAGAGTGCGCCGGAGTCGGTGCGGGCGGCGGTCGTGTGCCGCGTCGTCGCCCGTGCGCTGCGTCAGCGTCCGGCGGGCGTGGCTGGCGACGCATCCCAGGTCACCCAGACCGCCGGGCCGTTCACCATGTCCACGTCGTGGTCGACCCCGAGCGGGGACCTTTTCCTCACTCGGCAGGACCGAGATGACATTAACGGCGCTATGGCCTCATTTTTCGGGTCGGCGGACACCCTGTTTGGGGGTCGCTCGTGAGCGTCATGGATGCCTGGAAGGAGCAGGCGGTTCTCCTGCGTCGTGCGGAGCCGAAGCGCGACCCCCTGGGGGTGGTCTTCCGCACCAGCGACGTTCAGGAGATCGCGCTGGCCCCGGTCCTGGTCGCCACCACGGAGTCAGCGAACCGCTCGGACATGGGCGAGGATTACGGGACGCGCGAGGACGTGACGATCTACTGGGATGATCGGGGCGAGGCTCCGAGCGTCGTTCTGCCTGGTGACCGCGTGCGTTTGCGTGGCGGCGTGTGGGAGCCGGTCGGATCCCTGGTAGGGTACCCCCTGGGGGTATACTTGCGGCTCAGGAAGGAGGCCCCTCGTGAGCAAAGTTAGATTCAAACCGAACCAGCAGGCAGCGGAGGCCCTTCTGAAGGGTCCTGAGGTGCAGGCCCTGCTCGCTAGGAAGGCGGCGGCGGTCGCCTCGCGCGCCGGCGATGGCTTCACCTTCGGGGTGCGCGTTGGCAAGGACCGTGCCCGTGCCTATGTCCTCCCCGGGACGTACAAGGCAAGACGAAGGCAGGCGCGCGATCATGCGCTGGAGCACGCTGCAGGAAGGAGCCAGTTATGAGTCACCCGCTGCCAGACTTGCAGAAGCTGGTGATCGACTACCTGAACCAGCCCGGCGTTGTCCAGGGCCTCGAGGGCGAACTGAAGGACACCACGGTGGGCGGCGTGCGCCCGTCTACCCAGAAGGATCCTAAGCCCCATGTTTTGGTGCTGGCGACGGGAGGCCCCGGCCAGCATGATCGTGTTCTGTACACTGCCCAAATTACCGTCGACTCCTACGCGCCCACCTCGTGGTGGGCAGGTGAGCTTGCTCGCCGCGTGGGGGACGCCATTCACGCCCTCCCGGCTGTGAATGGCCCAGTGGCCGTCGTGCAGTCCCCAGCTCCGGCGGAGCTGCCCGATCCGGACACTGACATGCGTCGCTATACGGCGACGTACCAGATCACTGCGAAGCTAGGAGTTAAGCAATGAGCATCACCAATGCTGACAACGCGTTTATGGCCGGTTCCGAGAAGGATACACTCTATCTTGGTCCGGCTGGAACCGACCTGTCCTCGGTCACCAATCTCACGTCCCCTCTGCCTCAGGGCATGGTGGATGTTGGCTGGCTGACGGAGGACGGCCTCACCCTCGGCATGTCCGACTCGGTTGACAAGTTCCGTGGCCACCAGGGCCATGGTGTCGTCCGAACGTACATGTCGGAGTCGTCCACGACCCTGAAGGCGGCTCTGCTGGAGGCGAAGCTCGACCTCCTCAAGCGATACCTGGGCGTGTCCAAGACCGAGAAGGTCACTGTGGGGCCCGATTCCATTACCCGCATGGAGGTCTCCTCTTCCCGTAAGGTTGAGGCGCTGACCGGCGTCATGGACCTGTTCGATGTGTCGACAGGCAAGCAGCGCCGTTATGTTTTTAAGCGTTTGGAACTTGGTGAGCGGTCCGATGTTTCCTACAAGGTGGGCGACCTCACGGCCTACGAGCACAATCTCGAAGTGCTCGACGGGTACATTCTGCTCACCAACGAGGACGGCCTGAAGGTCGTCTGACCCTGTCCCCCGCTCGCGCGCTGTGTCTGTTCTCCCGGCGCGCGAGCGGGTAACACCCTCGGAGAACAGATTTAGGAGAACAGATCATGACCACCGCTAAGAAGCCCGCGGCCAAGACGCCCACCGCAGCCGAGCTCGCCCGTCGTGAAGCACAGTCCAAGAAGGCTACCGGCGCGCCTCAGCCGATTCACGTCGAGGTGATGGGCGTGTCGCTGGATGTCGACCCGACCGAGGTTGACGACTTTGACGCCATGGTTTCCATGGAACAGGGCGACCACCGCCCTATGCTGGCGCTGCTTATTCCTGACGAGGACGCCCGACAGGCTGCCCTTGATTCCCTGCGTGAGGAGTCTGGCAAGCTTCGGTATTCCCGCGTGGTGGAGTTTGTGCAGGCTGTCTTCCAGGCTCTCGGCCGGGGAAACTGATTGGCCTCGGGTGCTTCCTAGTAGATAACTGGGAAGTGCTAGAGGCCGATTTCCAGATGACCTACGGCATCAACCTGACGGAGGTGTTCACGGGGGACCTGTCCCTCCGTCGGGTTCGGGTGCTAATCGACAACCTCCCTTCTGGTTCGCTTCTCCGTAAGCGGATGGGCGGCCCGGCGGCGTGGACGGATGAGGTTAGCGCCGCTTTCGCCGCCGGGCATCGTCTTGAGGGTATTATAGTCACGGCCCTCGGTGGGAAGAAGGGCGACGTTCCCCGACCGGTTTCCCCTCCTGAGCCTGGCTGGTTCGAGAAGGCGGAAGCCGAGCGGGAGAGGCGCGAAGAGAAGGCGCGGCGCTGGGTCGCCGCCCACATCGGATAGGAGCTTAGCATGGCGGAAAATGGTTTCAGCCTCGGCACGGCGTGGATCCAGATCTCGCCTAGCCTGAAGGGCCTGAATGCGTCCATCCGCAAGGAGCTGGGCGACGTTGATACCAAGCCCGCCGAGAAGAAGATCGAGTCCGGCCTTGGTGGTGCCTTCAAGGGCGCGGCCAAGGCCGGTGCGCTCGCCCTCGGGGCCATGGGTGCCGTCGGCGCGGCGGTCGGTTTCGCGGACGTTGCCAGGGAGGCGCTGGCCGCGTCCGACGCGACCGACAAGTTCAAGAACACGTTGTCTTTCGCTGGCGTTGCGTCGGACGAGATTGAGAAGCTGACCGCTAGTACGAAGAAGTACGCGGACGACACGGTCTACGAGCTGAGCGACATCCAGAACATCACCGCCCAGCTCGCCGCGAACGGCGTGGAAGGCTACGACCAGCTGGCTGAGGCGGCGGGCAACCTGAATGCCGTCGCGGGCGGTAACGCCGAAACCTTCAAGTCGGTGGGCATGGTCCTTACCCAGACGGCTGGTCAGGGAAAGCTGACCACCGAGAACTGGAACCAGTTGGCCGACGCGATTCCGGGCGCGTCTGGCAAGCTCCAGGAGGCCCTGCTCAAAAACGGCGCATATACCGGGAATTTCCGGGATGCGATGGCGAAGGGCGAGATCACCGCCCAGGAATTCAACCAGGCGATTCTGGACCTGGGCTTCACCGACGTTGCCCGCGAGGCGGCAACTTCTACCAGCACGATTGAGGGTGCGTGGGGCAACCTCCAGGCCGCCCTCGTCACGGGCGGTATGGAGATCGTGGACCGTATCAAGCCCGCCCTGACGGACTTCATGGGTGTGGTGGCTGAGGGCGCGTCCGCCGCGTTCGGCTGGATTAACGGCTCCCTGTTCCCCGCTTTGGAGTCGATCTGGACGCTGGTAACCACCGGCTCCTACGACGGGAACCTGTTCGGCCTCGCGTCGGACTCGGGGGTCATCACGGCGCTGACCACGATCAAGGACACCGGCCTCGACCTGTACAACTGGGTGACCGGGACGCTCGTCCCTGGTGTGCAGTCGTTCTTTGACCTCGCGGTCAACGGCAACTTTGACGGGAACTTCTTCGGGGTCGAGGAGGACTCGGGCCTTATCGACTTTATTCTATCGGTGCGCGACCACGTGATGGACATTTGGGGGTTCCTGTCTACGACGGTTATCCCCGGCGTGGCGAACTTCTTGGGTGGCGTGGTGTCCTCGCCGTTCTGGGGTGTGCTGGGGTCGTTCTTCGGCGCGCTCGTGCAGAACAAGGTGATCCTGGAGGCCGTCGTGGGCGGATTTATCGCCTGGAAGACTGTCACGGGCACCATGAGCCTTGTCGCCCTGACCACCCAGATTTGGGGGCAGGTGTCGGCGTGGACGGCGGCGAAGGTCGCCAAGGCCGGGGACCTCGCGGAGACCGTCGCCCTGAAGGCCATGTACGCGGGGGACTTCCTGCGTAGCATCGTGCAGCAGGGCGTGCAGGTGGGCCGCACGACGGCGGCGTGGGTTGCGCAGAAGGGTGCTATGGTGGCTGGCAAGGTGGCTACGGGCGCGTACACCGCCGCCCAGTGGCTCCTGAACGCTGCTATGGATGCGAACCCGATCGGTCTGATTGTGGTCGCTATTGGCGCGCTGGTGGCCGCGTTCGTCGTCGCCTACAACAAGAGCGAGACGTTCAGGAACTTCATCGACGGCATGTGGGCGGGCATCAAGTCCGCCGTCGGCTCCGTGATCGACTGGTTCAAGACTTACCTTCTGCCCGTTTTTGAGTCGGTGTGGGAGGGTATCAAGGTCGCCGTGTGGGTGGTCGTGACTGCTATCGCCCTGTACATCGAGGCGTGGAAGGCCGTCCTCCAGGGGATTGCCGACTTCATCGTCACGTATGTCTGGCCATACATTCAGACCGCGTGGGAGGGCATCAAGACGGGCGTTGCGACGCTGTGGGAGTACATGCAGGCGGCCTGGGCGGGCATCCAGTCGGCGGTGCAGACCGTGGCGGACTTCTTCACGGCTTATGTCCTGCCGGTGATCGTCGCCGTGTGGGATGGCATCAAGGCCGGGGCGGGCCTCCTGTGGGACGGCATCCAGGCCTACTGGAACTACATCCAGACGGCGGTGCAGACCGTGGCGGACTTCTTCACGGCCTACGTCCTCCCGGTGATCGTCGCCGTGTGGGACGGCATCAAGGCCGGGGCGGGCCTCCTGTGGAACGGCATCCAGGCCGTGTGGACGGGCATCCAGACGACGGTGCAGACGGTCGCCGGGTGGCTCCAGTCCTACGTCCTGCCCGTGATCTCGACCGTGTGGGAAGGCATCAAGAACGGCGCGCAGGCACTCTGGACGGCCATCACGTCGATCTGGGACGGCATCAAGACCTCAATCAACAGTGTTGCCACGTGGATGAGCGGCACGCTCACGTCGATCATCTCGACGGTGACGGGCGGCATCCAGTCGGCCTTCCAGTCGATGAAGGACAGCGTGGCGAACATCTGGAACAGCGTGAAGTCCGTGGTCGCCAAGCCCATCAACTTCATCATCAACACCGTGTACACCTCGGGCATCAAGAAGACGGCGGACTCGATGGCTGACAAGCTCGGCCTGTCCTTCCGTCTCCCGTCGGTCTCCCCCATTGCCGAGTACGCCTCGGGTGGTGTCCTCCCCGGTTACACGCCGGGCCGGGACGTGTTCCACTTCTTCTCTCCGGATGGCGGCGGCGCGCTCGCCCTGTCCGGCGGTGAGGCCATCATGCGCCCCGAGTGGGTGCGCGCGGTGGGCGGTCCCGAGGCCGTGGCGCGCATGAACGCTGCCGCCCGCGCTCACTCCTCCTACATCCCCGGCGGCGACACGGGCGTGAAGTTCGCGGCTTATGCAGACGGCGGTATCTGGGGCGCGGTGAAGGGCGGCTGGGACTGGATCAAGGACGCGGCCGACACGATGGGGAAGATTATCGCTGACCCCATGGGGGCCGTGGCGAGCTTCATCAAGGCCCCGGTGAACGCCATGATGGCTAACCTTCCCGGCACGGGCATGATCTCGGACTCGATGCGCGCCGTCCCTGGCGTCTGGATTGACGGTTTCGCTAACTGGCTGAAGGGCGAGACCTCCAAGATGGGCGCGGTCGGCATCGTCAATGCCGCCCGTAAGGCTATCGGCGTGCCCTACGTGTGGGGTGGTTCATCCATCCCGCCGGGCCTCGACTGTTCTGGTTTGGTTTATTGGGCCGCTCACCAGATGGGCAGCTCGATTCCGCGTCTGACGGCGGCGGGCTACCAGTCCGGTTCCAGCGCGGGCAACGCCAGCGTCCCCGGTACGCTCCTGTACTGGGGTAATCCGGCCTGGCACGTGGCCATCGCATCCGGTAATGGCATGATGGTCGAGGCCCCGAAGCCGGGAGCCTACGTGCGTGAGACGGGCATTTGGGGCAGCCCGACGGCTGGCGTGTACAAGTTCGATAACGGGGGATACATTCAGCCCGGCGTCACGACGGTCCTGAACAAGACGGGCAAGCCGGAGCCTGTGTTCACGTCTGGCCAGTGGGATGCGTTGCAGCGTCACGTGCCCGGCGGCGGGTATCCTGAAGCACTGGTGGTTGTGGATGAGGACGGCCAGCTCATTGGCCGTATGCGCGTGGAGGCCAGGGCTGCGGTTGATAACGCCCTGACTCCCGCGTCTCGGTCTCGTGTTCGTGATCTGCTCGGCGCGGGATTCTAACCGGAAGGGGTGGGGTAGCGTATGTCTACAGTATGGTCCGCGTCTAGCGGCTACATGTTCATTGGCGTCGGCCTGGAATGGTCGGGTGACCCGGCCAGCGGGTCGGTCACAGTCACGGCGACCGTGACCGCCTGCTCCGACGGGTATGGCCATAGCTTCTCGGCAGCGTGGTCCTGGTGGGGCTACTACGGGTCGGGGTCGGAGGGCTTCAGCTTTTCGTCCGGCTACGGGCAGACGGTGTACAAGCAGATCAGCCAGTGGTCTTTCACTGTGCCCCTGGAGTATGGCCGGACCAAGGAGGTCACTATCGGGGCCTCGCTCGGGCCGATCTGGAATGGCGGCCACCCGTCCGTGGAGAATACGCTGACGCTTCCCGCCCGCCCGGTGGTTGTGCCCAATGCTCCCACCGTCGTCAAGGCCAGGCGCGAAAGCGATAGCCAGGTGACGGTTGAGTGGATCGCGCCGCCGTCCGGCGATGCGAATCCGATCGATTACTTCGTGGTTGAGCGCCGGGTGGATGAGTCCGAGAACTGGGTGGTTGTTGCCCCAGTGAGGGACGCAGTGTCCATTGCTGACCTGGCTGTGTCTGCAGGCCACCGGTACGTGTATCGGGTGAAGTCGGACAACGTGGCTGGCAGTTCGTCCCCTGTGGAGGCGGACCCTGTTTACACGACGCCCCCCGCGCCGGTGGGTGTGCGGGCGGTGAAGAACGCCAGTGGTGACATTGTGGTGTCGTGGGTGAACAAGGCGCCATACGCGCCGACCCGGTGGGACGTGTACGACGGTGACACCGTGGTTGGCCAGGTGAGCCTGAGCACCAGTGAAACTGTGTTCGTGCACCGCGACCCGCGCCTCGACGTGACCCACCAGTACCGCGTCGTCTGCGTCGGCGGCACCATGGAGTCAGCGAAGTCTGACCCGTCGAATGTTGTGCAGCTGCTGGCGCGTCCGAATGCTCCGGAGCCCCTGTCGGATGGCTTGTATTTCCCGGCCGATGAGCCGGTGACCTTGAAGTGGAGGCATAACCCTACGGACTCGAGTCCGCAGACCCGCTATGTGCTCCAGTACCAGAATAGGGGCACGGGCACGCAGGGTCCGGTGTTTGACCGTAAGAGTGTCAGCCCGGAGGCGGCGGTTGGTGTCCTCCCTCCTGGCACGTACGAGTATTGGGTGCGCACGTGGGGCTTGCACGCTGATGGGTCCCCGGTGTCGCGCCGTGGCTTGTTCTACGTGGAGCCGCGCCCGTTCATCACGATCCAGACGCCGGAGAACACGGTGAAGACATCGTTTACTGACGTGGCGTGGTCGTATTCCGCCCAGGGGGGCCCGGCTCAGTCGAGGGCGAGGGTGGAGCTCTACCTGGGCGGTGGCCGTCTGGTTGAGACTCAGGAGGTGACGGGCACAGCCACCTCGGTACGGCTGAAGACCTACCTGAAGGACGGCCTACGCTACCGTGTTGTTGTGGTGGCGATGAATGCTCATGGCGTTGAGTCGACGCCTGCGAATCAGACGTTCGCCGTGGCTTATGAGAAGCCTCCGGTTCCTCGCGTGTACCCGCAGTGGGATGACAAGACCGGGTGCGTGCACTTGCGCGTGGTGAATCCGACTCCGAAGGCAGGTAAGCCCGCAGCGGTGCGCAACCGCGTGGAGCGCAGTGATGACGGTGGGGTGACGTGGGTGATCCTGACTGAGGGCCTGCCTGTGTCGGGTCAGCTTCTTGATTACCAGTCGGTGAGCCATGGTGCGGCGGTGTACCGCGTGACGGCTACGTCGGAGTTGCCTTCGTCGTCGGTCGCTACGGAAGCGCTGGAGATCGAGTCGTGGGCCATGTGGATTGGCGGTGGCCGGAACTTCGATTTCACTGTGCCGCTTCGGTGGGACCCTGTGCACTCGTGCAAGACGGGGCTTGCCAACCGGAAGCTGCATCGTTTCGCAGGCCGGGACAAGGCTGTGGAGATGAGTGGGAGTCACCGGGAGAAGGCTCTCAGTCTGTCTGCGGCCCTGCTTGATGAGGACTGGGAGCTTCTTCAGCGCCTCGAGGAGCTGTCCTACATGCCGGGGCCGTTCCTGTACCGCGACCCGATGGGCCGGAGGGTTTATTGTTCGGTCAGAGACTTCACCGCTGACCGGGCGCTGTCCGGCAAGTGGAATGTTAAAATCGAGGTTGAGGAGGTAGACCGTGAATGATAAGTCTCTTGGCCGCGTGGAAAATGCGCTCGCGGAGCTGATCAGGGAGAAGTATCCGGAGGGCGCGCTGGTTGGCGCGTGGACCGTCTCCTGCGAGGTCCTCACCGCGGAGGCGGACGAGGACTCTCGCGCCTTGTGGCTCCTGGAGGGCCGGGGATCCCTCATCACCCGGCGCGGCCTGATCGAGCTGTCACGTGACGTGCTCGCGCGGACAGTGAAGGAGACCAACGAGTGAGCGGCCTCAACACCCACCGGCAAGCGGATTACACGGTCACACTCCTGGACTCTCGAGACCGTGTAATCCGTCGTCTGGACGGCGTGACCGGCGGGTCCATTACCCTGAGCAGCTCCACCCGTTTGCGCGCGTCAGGGAGCTTGAGCCTGACGGAGGCGTGCGGTGATGTCGATTGGATGACGCAGCGTGTGCGCATCGAGTACTCGGCGAACGGAGTGTCATGGGGGCTGGGAGTGTTCCTCCTGTCGGCCCCCACGCGCTCCTACAGTGGGGCGGGTTCGATGTGGAGTGTTGACCTGTCTTCCCCGCTGGCCGTGCCTGACGCGGACTGCGTGGACAGTACGTTTACGGTCAAGGCGGGGTCCAAGCTGGTTGATGTGGCCGCCGACCTCTTGTATGAGACGGGCCTGGAGCGCCTGTCTATCACTCCGTCGGACGCCGTCGCGTCGTCGGACATGATTTATGACCCGGGTAAGTCGAGGCTGACTATTGCTAACGAGCTACTGTCCGCGGCTGGCTACTGGTCGGCCTATCCCGACGGCGCAGGCCAGATTCACTTGGATCCCTACGTGCGCCCGGCGGCGCGCGGTGTCGCTTACGACTTCCGTGAGGGGGCGCGCGCTATTCACCTGCCTGAGTGGGAGCGTGAGCTGGACGCGGCCGCTGTGCCTAACAAGGTCGTGTTCGTCTCTGAGGGCAGCCAGGACAAGCCTGGTCTGGTGGGTGTGGCGGTGAACGATGACCCGGCGTCCCCCTACTCGTACACGGCGCGCGGCCGGTGGATTGTGGAGACTCGGACTGGGGTGGAGGCTGCTGACCAGGAGTCGATTAACTCTCAGGCGCGTCGACGCCTGATTGACGTGTCCACGCCGTCAACGTCTATTACCCTGCAGCACATGCCCGTCCCCCTGCGGCCCAACCAGGTGGTGGGTTTCACCAGCCAGGGGTACTCGGCGCAGGGTGTCGTGAAAGAGACCGAATACACCATGGACCCCACCGCGCTCGTGAAAACCAAGCTCCTGGAGGTGACCGACCTGTGACCACCCTCGACTACCTCATGAACGTGGTGGCGGGCCTGCGCGCCCGCCTGGACCTCGCGCCGGTCTTCCGGTGGGCCGTCGTGGTCGGCATCGACCCGCTGCGCGTGCAGCTGGATGGGGACACTGGTCCCCTGTCTGCTGACCCGATCAACCTCGCGGGCGCCCTCACGGCGGGGCAGCGCGTGTACACGATGAGCGTGAACCGCCGGCTGCACATTTTGGGCTTGGTGTCGAAGGCACAGACGCCACGGGGCGGCCCGAAGCCGCTGGTGCATGAAGACCAGATGCCGCCCGCGGGCTCGTCTGTCCCTGCGGGCACAATCGTGGCCTACGCTGGCGTGAGCCTTCCTCCCGGGTGGCTCCTGTGTGATGGTGCCTCCTATCGGAGGGCTCATTATCCGGCGTTGGCCGCGGCCCTAGGTGCGACGGGGGCGGGCGCCGAATTCATGGTGCCTGACCTGCGTGGCCGGTTCCTGATGGGCGCGTCCGCGGCTACCGGTGGGGGCCAGCCGCACAACAATCTTCCACCGTACTATGCGGTGGACTACATTATCAAGGCATGAAAGGGAGCTCTGACGATGCCAGACATTGATGCTGCTGCTTACGACATGACATGGTGGTGCCAGTACGGCGATCTTGGTTACGACCAATACAACCGCTGGGACCTGAGGGTCGGCGGTGAGACCGACTGTAGCGCCCTGATCATCGGCGTGCTGAAGGCACGAGGTTTCGACGTGGGCGGGGCCACCTATACGGGCAACATGGCCCGTGAGCTCACCCAGCGAGGCTGGGTGATGCTGGATCCGGACACCGACCTGGAGCGCGGCGACATCCTGCTGAACCACGCCAACCACGTCGCCATGTACATCGGTGGGGGCCTGCTGGCACAGGCGTCTATCGACGAGCGTGGTGAGATCGCGGGCGGTCAGTCGGGCGACCAGGCTGATGAGACCAGCATCCGCCGCTACTACGACTACCCGTGGGACTGCATCCTGCGTTACACAGGGTCGGATACGGGCGGCGTGTCCACCTACGGCCACGGCACCGGATACAACGCGAACGGCTACGGCGAGGACTACGTGCGCGAAGTCCAGACCCGGCTCCTCGCGCGCGGCTACGACCTGGGCGAGGACGGCGCGGACGGCATCCTGGGCGAGAACACCTACAACGCCATTAAGGCCTTCCAGGAGGCTAACGGCGGCCTGGAGATCGACGGTATTCCCGGTCCCCAGACGCTGGCGGCGCTGCGCGGCGTGAGCATCGTCCCCACCGCAGCCCACCAGCCCGCCATTGACGGCTACTGGGGCGAGGCGACGACTCGTCTCCTCCAGGGTGTTCTTGGCACCACCGTGGACGGCGTGGTGTCGTCCCAGGCGGCGGTGAACCGCGACGCGCTGCCCGGCTGCACGTCCGGCTGGGAGTTTGTGCCCACCGAGGTCGCGGAAGGATCCCTCCTCATCGAGGCCATGCAGATGGCCCTCGGCGTGGAGGCGGACGGCCTCATGGGGCCGGACACGGCGAACGTACTCGCCGCACGGTACGGACTGGAAGGCGACGGGGCGCTGGACGCGCCGTCTCCCACGGTCGAAGAAATGCAGCGCGCGCTGCTGAATGGAGGATGGTAAACATGAGCGCACCGAAGCACGCTCTCACGACTGATCGCACCCGCTGGGCGGCTCTCACGCCGCCGCGCCGCAGGGCTCTGTATGGCATCGTCGCAGCGGCCCTGGCGCTCGGCATGGCCTACGGGTACGTCACGCCCGAGCAGTCCACGCACTGGCTCGACGTGGCGGACAAGGCCCTGGGTCTGATCGCCCTCGTGATCGCCGCGTCCCACACGGGGGGCGTGTATGAGGCCCCGGTCTACGGTGAGTGCGACGGGGAGGACTCGCCCCAGTGAGTCCGGGTGAGGCCATGGCTGTCATCAGTGCCTCCGGAGTTGCCTTCGGGGGCCTGGTGACGGCTGTGTCCGTCCTCGCTGGTATCAGGTGGGGGCGGGAGAAGGCTAAGGCGGAGGCGCTCCTGATCCGGGAGCAGGTCGGCAAGGCTCGCGCTGAGCGCGAGCAGGCCGAAACGTCGGCCACGCTGGAGGCTATTGCTGGGAAAATTGACCAGCGGCTGGACGCCCTCGAGGCTTCCCTGATGGAGGTCCACCATGAGGTGACCCCCAACCACGGCGGGAGCATCAAGGATGCGGTGAGCCGGATTGAGGGTATCCAGAAGGCCGCGAGTGAGTCGCTGGAGGCGCATGGCCAGGTGCTGACCGCTCATGGGCATCTTCTCAGCCAGATCACCGAGCGCCAGGGCCGCGATATGCGAGATATTGGCGCCCGGATTGATAGCATTCAAGAGACGGCGTTGGCTGAGCATAGGCAGCTACGCGAGACTCTTTCAGCCATTGGAGGGTGGATATAATGCCTGCATTCATTGGAGGGTCTGTTCAGACCCCGACTGGGCGTATCGTCCCAGTGACCGTTCGAGCTGAACCTATTCCGGAGCCGGGCAGGACGCCAGAGGGAGACGTGGTCGTCGCGGGTAGTGTCGCGGTGGAATCGTCTGCGCCTGTCTCGGCTCTCTTGCGGGCCGGCAAGTACAGGCTCCAGGTGTTCACGCCGGTGGAGCGGCTCGCCGACCGGGAGCTGACGTTGGTGGAGGGCCAGATCGTGACCCTCGCAGATATTGTGGATGCGGCTCCGTTGCCCCCGCCGCCTGCGGGGGCGACTGGCCTGGTGGACGCGCAGGGCCGCCTGATTGCGGCTGCCCCGATTAAGGTCGTGGCCTCCCTGGCGGAGGCCGAGGCGCTTCCGGACGGCATGGTGTATGCGCTGCCCGCGGATGTTATCCCTCCTGCGCCGGGCCCAGGGCCGGTCATGCCTCCTGCTGTGGGGGAGAGGACGGCGCGGGTCGCGGGTCATGCGGCTGGCCAGTTCGCGGGGGATCAGGTCCGAATTGGCGTGGATGCCCTGGCCGGCGACCGTGTTGTTGTTGCTGTCAACACCAAGGCGATTGGCGACCAGGAGTTCACCTGGCCGGACGGGTGGACGGTCCTCGAGGAGCCGTACTACATTGGCACGATGCGGTTCACTCTCGCTATTGGCCCGTGGGCCCCGTCCATCGTCGTGCGCGCGTCGAAGCCGGTGGAGGCCGGGTGGGCGGCCGTCGTGGTTCGCGGCGGGGGCCGACCGGTTATCGGTGAGGCGAAAGACCGAACGCGGGAACCGGTCGAAGTGACCACGTGTACGGCGCCGATCGTTGTCGGTGGTCTTGGCACTGCCCTGGCGTTTGCCTTCGAGCGCACGTCGAAGTCGGAGACCCGCGACCAGCTCGTTGTCTCACAGGGTTGGGAGGTCGTGGACTACGCTGGGCAGGAGGGCGGCAACCTCCAGACAGTGCTTGTTGCGAAGTGGGTGGGTACGGGTGCGCCTACCGACATGGTGGTCACCTATCCGAACGGGCAGGCCCTTAATGGGGCGGGCGTGCAGGTGGTGATCATGGATGCCTAAGCCCGGTGTTATGGTGCGTCGCCGCGATGGTGGGGACGTGGCTGTGCGTGTGTTCCTGCGTCGCCGCGATGGTGGGGACGTGGAGGTGTTCCCCCGCATGGACTCCCCGGCGGTGGTTCCGGAGCGGGATTATGTGGCTGAGTTCCTTGGCCGCAGGCCTTTCTATATTTCCCACCGTCTTGGTGGGGCGGAGTACCCGGAGTTTACTGAGAGGGGCCTCCGGGCGAGCCTGGATGCGGGCTTTAAGGCATTGGAGCTGTCGGTGCGTCGCTGTGCCTCGGGTGAGTTTGTTCTCATCCACGATTGGGTGACCTCCAGGACGGTGCCGGGTACGGATTATCAGATTTGGAATACTCCGTGGTCGACGCTGAGGTCTCTGAGTCAGGCTTCTGGCCCGTTCATGACGCTGGAGGACGTCCTGGGGAGTGTGCCGGGCGACGTGGTGCTGGCTATCGACCACAAGGTCACGAGTGATAAGCCGACGGCTTCCCCGGGTGACCTGGAGGCGGAGGAGGCGTTGTTTGCGCTTCTGGGGGAGCGCCTGGGTGGGTCTGCCCAGAAGCGCGTCTTGTGGAAGCACTTCTGCAAGGCTGGGAGTGTCGAGCGGGCGAAGGCCCGGGGCTACAGGACGATGTGCATGTTGTACCCGAATGAGTTGGCATCAGCCGACCTGTCTGCCTGGCATGTGCTGGGTATGGAGTGGAATGCTCCGGAGGACGCATGGGCGACGCTAAGGGCGACGGGCAAGCCGCTGATTGCGCACGTCGTCACGAACGCGGGGCAGGTGGCGGCGGCGGCGGGTTTGGGCGCGAATGGCTTCATGGCTTCGTACCCGTCTGTGGTCCACCCGTAGCTGGGTGGGTGTATGGGGAGGCCCCTCCAACCGAACTGGTTGGAGGGGCCTCGTCTTGTGTGCGCTCAGGAGGGGCGGGGGTCCTGGTCGTGGCGGCCCACTGCCATGCCCCACTCGCGGCGGTATAGCTCCCAGGCGTTCTCGAGGAGGCGGCTCAGGATCGCCAGGCTGCGGTCAATGCTGCGCTCGTGGCTCAGCACTTCGTCGCACAGTTCCTCGAGGTTGAGCTGAACCAGCTTGATGAGCTGCTCGTCTGGGCTGGTGACACTGGGGACCCTAGCGAGGCTGGCGCATCGTTCGATCACCTGGGCGGCGGCTGCCGTGTCGTAGTTCGCGCCTGTCTCGTAGTCGAGGTCGCCCATACGGGCGGGGCGGGCGACGAGGGCCGGGGCGTGGGCGGTGTAGGAGTCGACGATGTTCCTCCACGTCCAACCGACGTATAGGGCGAGGTAGTTCACGAGGTCCATTCTCGTGTCTAGCTCGGTGTCGCCAGCGCCGGGCGCGCCCAGGCGGTCGACCTTGCGGGCGACGTTTGGGACGATGGAGAAGGCCTCGCCGCGCTTGCGCCAGGAGATGCCGTAGACGGCGGCTTTCTCGGAGGCGACGCGCAGGAGGAGGTCCTGGGGGCTGTTGCCGTAGTCCATGATGGTGTTGGTCCTTTCAGGTGTGGTCAGTTTTCGGAGTCCGCGGCTTGAAGCCCGTCGAGGAGGTCCCGTGGATTGCCGGTGATGAGGCAGGAGGACATGCCCGCCCGCATCCCGTCGGTGGTGTTCAGCGCGTCCTCGAGGTCCTGGAGGGCCTTCTCATTCACGCCGGGCATGTCCGGGTTGGCCTGGGTAAGGCGAACGAGAACCTGAGTCTGGCACCCCTTGTTAATGCTCGGGGTCATCGGCTCGTAGCCGTACAGTTCGATGACAGCTAGGAGCCTCTCGTGGTGCTGGTCGTCGTTGACGGGGATGTCGAAAAGAAGGGCATCATCGAGAAAGCCACGTCGCGCGGCCTTCTCGACGGCCCCATTAACAACCACGTCGATGACACCCCGGTCGGTGGCACCGAGGTCAGGGAGCATGTTTGCGACGGCGTATCCGACGTTCATGTCTTGGTGGAGGACGGCGACCCCCAGATACACGGTTTCGGCGTATGCTACGCGACGAATAACGTCGATCAGGTTTCGGCGGTCGTGGATGTCGATCTCTCGCGCGGGCATGATGATGGTTCCTTTCAGAGGGTGTTCGGGTCGAATGGGCGGGCGGAGAGGTTGAACGCCACGCGCGTGTGATCCTCGTGGCGCTTCAGCTCGTAGGTGATGAGCTTTCCGCTGTGCTCGTTGCTGAGCGGGAGGCGGACGAAGCGGCTCGTTTCGCGGCGGATGGTGATCAGGTTGTCCGGGCGAGCGGCGGCAAGCTCACGCTCGTGGAGGGTGAGACCGACTGGGAGGGACGCGAGGTACTCGCCGGTCACCTTGTCGTTGGGGACGGTGAGGTTGCCCCACTGGATCGGGATTGCCTTCAGGGCGAAGGCGAAGGCCTCGAGCGCGTCCCTGAGCTGGTCCAGGCCGTCCTGGAGCGGGTCGGTGAAGTTCATGGTCTTGGTCCTTTCGGGTCAGTTGTTGGCTACCTTCAGCGGCCACTCGGGGCTGAAGTTGTTGAGGGGCGGGGGAGTGGCGGCGGTGAGCGTGAACGTCACCCGCGCGTGGTCGTTATAGCGGAGGACCTCATAGGAGAGGAGGTAGTCACGGTGTTCGCTGGTCTCCTCGCACACGACGTAGGAGCGCGTCTGGTGTCGTTCTTTGAGGTCCTGGTCGATCTCACGGGCGACGCGCTCGCGCTCGATAGGGTTGAGGTCGAAGGCGAAGCCCGCGAGGTACTCGCCGGTGACCTTGGAGAGGGCCAGTTCGGCGGTAACCCGGGCGACCGCCCTACCGTTGGTGGCGATACGCATGGCGGTCATCGTCGCCAGGTTGGTGAGCGAGGGCATGGTGGAGTCCATTGTCCGACCTTTCTCAGTTGTTGAGCTGCTGGGTGATGCGGGCGATGTCGCGCGCGCCGCCGATCTGACGGCCGATCTCCTTGAGGTCGTCCAGGCTGGACTTGGGGATGCTGTAGGAGTACAGCACGCCTTCGGCCAGTACGTAGATAATCTGCTGGCCGGGCGCGCCTGCGACTTCGGGGTGGTCGATGTTGATCACGTCGACGTTGGTCGCGGGGATGAGGCCGAACTTGCCAGGCAGGCCGAGTTTGTGGTTCCGTGTCCAGTAGATGAGCTTTCCGGTCCCGCCGTTAACGGGGATTGTGATCTTGTTCTTTGCCATGGTGGTGTCCTTTTGGGGGGTGTTGGGTGGGAGACCCCGCCGGGTGGCGGGGTCTCCCTGAGTTGGTCAGTTGTTGATGAGGTCGATGGGTGCAAACATGTGGACGTTGTCGGGCTGGCTCATCCAGCTACCCACGAGGTCCAGCACGTGGTCGAGGCTGGGGCAGTTGACCTCGATGCGGCTGAACAGGCGGTCCCCGGCCTCGTTCTTGAGGATGATGTGGTAGCCGATGCCCTTCTCGAAGACGACGATCAGGCGACCCGTGTGACGGTAGCCGCTGGCGTCGCCGTTGAAGCGGCGGTGGCGGAGGTCGGCGGCGAAGTTGACGGCCCAGTGTCCGGTCGGGTTGGCGGTCAGGAGGCTGGTGTGGTCCCAGTTGGCGCGGTAGATGTTGGAGGTGGTCATTGTCTTGGTCCTTTCAGTGTGGGTCACCGTTTCTCGGTGACAGTTTAAGTATAGCGCACCCTCGCGAGGTGTGCAAGCGCTACTTCGTGGTTTCCGCGAGCGCGTAGCGCTGCAACGCCGCGAGCGCCTCCTGCGCGTCCTCCACCAGCTTACCGACCACGGCGTGATCCCTAAAGCCGTAGCAGATGGTCGCCTGGTAGAGGTCGATCATGACCCCAAAGACCCTGTTCTCGATAGCACGGAGACGGGCGAGGCGACGAGCCTCCCGCACCTCGAGCATCTTCTGGGTCTCGCGGCGCTCCTCGACGCGGCGGACGGCCTCCTCACGGTAGGCGGCTGCGCTCCAGTCGGTCTTCTCTGAGCGGACGGTGGCCTCCTCGTCGGCAAGCTCGCGCATGGTGTTCAGATCGACGGCGATAACGGTACGCATGATGGGTTCCTTTCGGGATGGGTCAGGGTCACCGGGCGGTGACAAAAGTCAGTATAGCGCACCCGGTGACCCTATGCAAGCGCTAATCCTTCCGATAGCGATTACACACGTAGCCCGCCGCCTCCAGCGGCAGACCAGCCGACCATTCCAGGGGCCGCACCATCACATCATGCACCGCCTGCACCGTCGAGCCGGGAGCCGCCTCAACAATCACCTCGTCATGGACGTGACCGACCACCTGGTGGCCCTCCGCGTCCAGACGCACCAGGGCCGCGCCCAGCACGTCCCTGGCGACCGCCTGCGTGATGTTCTCCACCAGCCGCCCGCCGTAGGTGTCCGTGCGCCAGCGTTGCCTCGGGTCCTGGAAGGACAAACGCCCATCCCGAGATACGCGCACCTGGTGGTAGACGACGGCGCGCCCGGACGGCAGGCGCACCAGCCGATCCGACCCGCTGGCCTCCACCCGGATATGCTCGCCCGCCTGCCCGCCGTAGTAGAACGCGCGCTCCACGCGGCCCCACAAGCGGACGATGTTCCTGTTCGCGGCGCGCCACTGGTCGACAATGCGCTGGAGGACAGCCTCATCACCGAGAGCCGCGCCGCCCATAGCCTGGAGCGACCCCACACCCCCGTTGTAGCCGAGGGCCAAGACCGCCACTTTGCCCTCCTTACGCCCCATACCACCGCCCATACGGTTGGCCGTCTCCACGTAGATGTCACGCCCGGCGGCGAAGGCTTCTAGCGCCCACTCCTCCCCGGCCAGCCAGGCGACCACGCGCGCCTCAATCGCGCTGTAATCGCACACGGCGAACGGTCCCACGAGCATGGGGCGGACGAGGGCCTTCAGCGTGTGGGGGTCGGCCCCGAGGCCCAGGCGCAGATCCAGGAGGGCCGCGTCCTGCTCCACCTCGGACGAGAAGCCAGCGCGGGGCATGTTCTGGAACTGGAGGCCGCGCCCCGCCCACCGTCCGGTGTGCGCGCCGAAGAACCTGAAGCCGCCGCGCAGCCGCCCGTCCGGGCTGGCCGCGTCGAGGGCCACCTGGAACTTCTTATGCGCGGTCAAGGCCATGCCCTGGCGCAGCTCCAGGACGCGCCGCTGATCGGCGGTCAGATCGTCGCGCGCCAGCGCGTCGCGCACCGTCCCCGCCTTCAAGTCCGGCAGGAGACCACCAAACCACCCGAGGAGCTGGACGGTGGAGTTTGGGTTCTCCACGCCTGTGATCGCCCTGGCTTCGGCCTTGGCCTCCTCGGTGTTTGCGCTCGCGGCCTCGACGGCGTGCGCGGCCAGCTCCAGGTCCACGGTAATGCCCCGGTCGTTGACCTTCTGGTCAGCGATCCACACCTGGCGCTCCTGCTCGGTCGGCCACGCCCCATGCTTCGCCAACAGGCGCTTGTGTATATCGCGCATCGTGTCCACGTCCTGGCGGCAGTATTCCACGAACGCCGCCCACTTTTCCGGGTGGTCCTCGGGCAGGCGGCGCTTGCCATTGCGGGCGGGCTGGCAGAACCAGCGGATCAGGTCCTTACCTGCGCTGTCCTTCGGCTCGGCCCCGAGTGCCCTCGCGCCATCCTCCAGAGACTGCGGGTATCCCCACTCGGCCAGGAGTGCCATCGTGTCCTCCCAGGCTTCAGGGGGGAGGTAGGAGCCGACCGGGAGGGCGGCGAGGCGGGAGAGGCAAACGCGCTCGAATTGCGCGTTGTGAGCGACGCGAACGACGACGTTGGAGCCATCGAGCAGGTGGGGGACGGCGGCGATCTCCTCGTGGCCGATAGCCACCTGTGTGGGGCCATCGTCGACGGCCCACGCGGCCATGAGGACGAGGAATTCCGGGTCCTCACTGTAGCGGTAGACCCCGCGCTTGATGTCGGTCGTGGAGTACGTCTCGGTGTCGATATAGAGTGTTGTCATTTCCGGTCGTGACCACCCATGCGCGCGTCAATGATCGCCGAGAGCATGGCGGCGGTGCGCGAGAGCACTAGGACTACCACAAAGGTGGCGGAAAGGATGCACATAAGCGGGAAGGCGACCACCATGGCGGCGACGATAATCAGGGCGGCAGCGAACCGCACCCAGTCGATCTGGTACTTCTTCACAGCTGCTCGCCCCCCTCGAGGACGCGGGCGGCGTACCAGCGGGCACGCAGCTTCTTCACGGAGCGGCGGTTACGCACCGAGGAGACGGTTCGTCCGAGCTGGCGGGCGATCTCCGGGACCGGCTGAGAGTAGTCGGCGGCCAGGTCGTCCTCCCAGGTCTCCCAGGGGCGGTGGGTGCGCTTGGCGCTCGCCTGGCTGGCCTTCTGCGCGGCCTGGAGCTTCTCCTTGTGGATGGGCTTCAGGTCGGTGATGCGGGAGGCGCGGGTGGCGTTGTATGCGCGCGAGGCTTCGCGGCACTTGTCGCAGCGGCATCCGGCGACGTAGGTCGCGCGTAGGCCGTGGGTGCGGGGCATGATGGGTTCCTTTCGCTAAGGGGGGTCACCTGTGTGGTGACAGGAATCAGCATAGCACACCCAGGCGCTAGGGTGCAAGCCGGGCGCGCAAAAAGACCCCGCAACCACCAGGACCAAGGCGGTGGTTGCGGGGTCAGGACCCATCAGGGCCTATACTACAGCAGATCGTCCTCGTCGTCCTCCAGAACGTCGAAGTCGTCTTCAGCGCGGGATGCGCCGCCGCCCAGCATCTCGCCGTCGCGGACCTTCTGCACGTTCTCAAGGCCGAAGGTCACGCCCTTGTTGCCGTTCGTGTTGTAGCAGTAGGCGCTCATGGACACGCGGGCGTAGATGCCCGAGTACACCTCGGTGCTGTCGAGGATCGGGTTCAGGTCGCGATCGACAACGCCGGGGCGACGCTTGGCCGACACGTTCATGTAGTAGCAGCCCTCCAGTTCCGGGTTGCGCTCGAGGTCTGCGTCCTCGTCGCCGTCGTGGAGGGTGGTACTCAGGTTCTTCGGCACCTTACCGCCGAACTTCGCCTTCTGCTCCTCAATCGCGGCCTGCTGCGCGGCCTTAATCGCTGCCAGCGTGCGCTTTGCGGTCTTGGGAATAATGAGCATGCACGAGAACTTGGGGTCCTGGTCGTTGGAGGCCGCGTAAGGCTCCAACAGGTGGACGTAGCCGAGGCGGATGTTCTCGTTTGCGCGGGTGACAACCTTGCGGGGATTAGCCATTGTGATCAGCTTCTTTCGTGAATCGTGAATCGGTGAGCGTGCCGGGGCCGAGGCTCAAGGCCCCGGCGCCCCTTTAGTGTAGCGCTTTATTGGGCTCGTGTCTACCCGAAGTCCGCCGCAGCGCTCGAAGCGGCAGTAAGAGGCGGGCGAGGATCGGCCTCGCCAACCAGAGAGGGCTTGCCATCCCTCTTGGTGATGTAGGCGCCGATCAGCTCGGGCAGATCGGCCTTGCCCACCAGCTTCTCCAGCTTGCCCAGGGGCAGGGCCTTAACCTCCGCCACCTGCTCGGGCTGGTATCCTGCATCGATCAGCGTCTGGATCACGGCGGGTGCATCCGTGATCACACGCCGCCCTCGACCGGCCACCACCTTGAAGCCAGGGATAGTCCGGCCCTCGGTGTAAATGCGGTCGAAGGCCACTCCCTCCAGTGCGTCGCACCAGTGCCTGATCTGTGCGACGCGCTCCAGCTCAGAGCCCACCTCCTCGTCGTCCAGGAGGTCGGGGTCTCCGAAGTCGCGGGCGACGAGGAAGTCACGGCGGGCGCGGCACTCCCCGGCGACCGGGCAGAAGCGGCAAGCCGCCTCGCCGGGACCGAAGTCGCCCGCCCCGTCCTCGACCTTCTGGACGGCGGGCATCACCACGGTGTCGCGCCACTCGGTCAGCTCAGCGACGGTGAGCGTCTCGGAAGACACGCTCCCCAGACGCGGTTGAACGATGGTGACCGCCACCCCCTCGATGCTGCCCAGGAGGTCCCCGAACTCATTCATGGCCCCGAGGCCGTACAAGCGGAGCTGCGGGTTGCCGACCGCGTTCACCGGCACGCCCTGACCGTACTTGAGGTCGAGGACGTGGACGAGGCGGGGTGAGACCACCACTGCGTCGCCGGTGCCCCACACGCCTGGCACGCCCGTGTCCATCCGCTGCTCCAGGAGCAGAACCGAGTGAGGCTCGGAGTCGAGGGCGGCGCGCACCTGGTCGACGTACTTACCCACGTGGCGCTCCATGTCGCGGCGGTCGTACTCCGCCGCGTACTTCGCGTCCCAGTGGGCGAGCGCGTGATCTCGGCGGGCCTCGTCATGGTCGATCAGCTCAAAGCGGGCGTAGATTTCCGCGAGCGCGTGCGCCGCTGTGCCCTCCGCCGCGTAGGGTGTTTCGAGCGGGGTGGGTGCCGCCGCCGCGAGCGGCACGCTGGCAGGGCAAGATAGCCAGCGTGCCGCGCTCGACGGCCCCAGATTTGCGTGACCCTTGGGAGGCATTGGTCAGGCCTCCGGGAGAGCGTCGAGGAAGGCGCGAACGTCGTCGCCAGCGAGGGCAGACACGCGGCGCGCGCCCACCGTTTCGAGCGCGGCCTTCACGGCCTCGGCCCCGCCCTCGGTCGCCAGGAGCGCGGTCGCGCGCTCGATGGCCTGCGCCTTCAGCGCCTCCTCGTTGGGCGCGTCTGCGTCGTTGAGGGTCGCGCCGTCGGTCTCGTCCTCCGCCGGGGCGGGGGTCGGCTCCGGCTCGGGAGCGGGGTCGGCCTTCTTCGCCGTCTTCTTCGGGGCGGGCTTCTTTGCCGTCTTCTCGGGCTTGTCCTCTGCCTCGACCGGGGCGGCGGGCGCGGCCTTCTCTACGTCGACGGTGATCGGCGCGGGGGAGGTGCGCTGCGCGGCCAGCAGACCGGCCAGCCACTGCACCTCCTCCACGGTCGCGCCCTGCACGTCGAGAGTGATGTTGATTTCCATGATCTGTTCTCCTTGGTGATCGTTGATCGGTTAGATGAGTGACTCGGGCGAGTCGCTCGCGTCGGTGGGTTCGTCCAGGCGGGCGAACACGCGCTGAGGCCCGTAGAACGGGAGCCGGGTCGGCTTCGGCATGGGACCGAACCAGCCGGGTAGCTGCTTCAGCGCGTTGGTGATCTGGAGGATGTCCACGCGCGAGTGCTTCCCGCGCTCGCGCCCTAGCGCTATCTCCCAGATTTCAAGCGAGCACACCACATCGATTGGGTGCGTGCCGCTCACTATACCCTGTTCTGCGTCGTGTAGCCAACTGATGCGCTCCTCGGGCGGCATGTCGGCCCAATTGGCGGGGACGAGGGTGTCCAGGTAGGCCTGGATGAGGCCGCCAACCGAGTCCTCCTCGGTCGCCATCGAGCGCACGGACTCCGCCGCCGCCTCCTCCGACGCGGACAGGAATAGCTCCGGGTTGTCCTTCAGGCCGTACTGGTCGCGGCTGGTCTTCCAGATGTGAACAGCCTCGGCCCACACCTGGTTCACGTACTCGTCCGAGTACTTACCGAAGTCCAACTTTTCGGCTACCTCCACGATCAGGAAACGGCGATTACCCTCCTGGCTCCGCAAAAATACCGCGTCGTTGGTGGTGCCCCAGATAACCTGGCGGCGAGGGAGCTTCACGTGCTCCCTAGCGTAGGGCAGACGGATAACATCGTGTGTGAGCGTGACGAACTGCTTCAGGGCCTCCGCGTCCGCCTTCTTCATGGCAAATCCCTCGTCTGCAACGGTAATCCACGAGCGGGTCATTGCCATGACCGTATCGCGCAGGCCGCCACCTTCGATGGGTCCGAGGGTGCAGGTCCAGCCGCGCGCCATAGTCTCGACAAACCACGACTTGCCCAGGCCCTGCCGCCCGGTCAGGATCAGGCAGTTGTCCACTTTCACGCCGGGGTCGAGGGCGCGGGCCACGGCCTGCACCGCCACCAGGCGCGCCACCCGGCGCGTGTACGCATCCGCCGCGCCGGGCAGGTAAGTTTCGATGCGACTCACGCCGTCCCACTCCAGGCCCTCCAGATACTCGACCACGGGGTGGAAACTGTGGTCCTGCGCCACCATGTCGATCACGCCGTTGAGCTGCTCCTGGGCGGGCCGGGGCATGTTGTAGGCGCGCTGAAGGTGGGCGCTGATCTGCGCGCGGTCGGCGTTGGTGAGCGCGTCGTCCTTGCCCGCCTCCACCGTCCGCCACGGGAACTGGCGGCGCGTGACCGTCGTCAGGTCCATATTGTTTCGGGCGAGGCCGCGCAGCACCGGGTCATGCTTCATCAGCAGGTCCCAGTTGTGAACGTCGTCCAGCGGCTTGCCCGTCTTGGGGTGCAAGTGAAATTCCAGGACCCACTCGGGGAGGCCGCGAGCGCCTGCCTCGCCGCCCTCGGTATCGTCGCCGTCGAGCGGCGCGAAGTCAGCGCCCACCAACTCCGTAACGATCTCCGGACGAGCAGCGAACTCCCGCATGGCCCGCTGGATAGACGGGCGATCCGCCGGGGCCGTGGACTGTGGCACGCCCGCCGCCCGGTCCTCCCCGCCATACACGTGCAGGGCCACGAGGTCGAACATCGACAGCGCGCGGCCATACGCCGGGTCGGACGCGTGATTGGAGAAGACGTAGCCGTCCGGGTAGACGATCACACCGCCCTCGCTCTCGGCGGGGGCGTAGTGCCATCGGTTCGGTTCGCCCTCCACCGGGTCATAGGGGAGGTGGAACTCAGCGACGGCGCGCGCCATGTCGTACACGCGGTTGAACGCACCGGCCACGCCGGGCAGTTCCTTGGGGTCGCGCTTCGGCCCCGGCTTGTGGTCGGGGGTGGCGTGGAGGCCACCGAAGTCGCGCAGGAGGCCCTGCGCCGTCGCCGTCTCACCTGAGCACTCCACAACCTCGTACTCGTCCGGGTTGGCGGTCGCAGGCCAGAACATGAGGCGCTCCGGCTGCGTCGATCCGGGGTCAAACTGGGCTTCACCCAGTGCCTCGATCAGTCCGCGGGCTACCCGAGGGTACTCCTCCTCGCTCAGGCCGGGTCCCATGATCGGGAAGATCACGCGGTAACGCGGGTGGGCGCGCGTGTGGCTGTAGGTGGAGTGGACGAGGGCGCGAAGCCCGAGGCCCGCGACGACGGCGGGCAGGGTCTCGGAGGCCGCGTCCGCGTCCAACGTCACCGCGCTACGGTACTCCACTTGGCCCTTCTTACGGGCGGTGCCCTTCAGGCGGCCAGCGACGTATCCGCCGCAGTCCTTCACGGACTCCGGGTTGTGGGCGCGGTCTACGAGGCGCTCCCATGTCAGCGCGGCGGCCTCCCACCTGCGCGACGATACGGACGGGGCGACCGACAGGTCAAGGGTGAGATCGGCGGAGGTCTTTGTGCTCATCAGTTCTTGGTCCTTTCTGCTAGATGAGGCTTTCGAGGTGCTCCATGAGCGCGGCCTGGACACCGGCCTTGCCGTCGAGCACCCGGAGGATGTTCGAGTCAAGCGTACCGCGTGACTCGATCACGTGGACGACGACGGGGTGGGTCTGCCCCTGGCGCTGGAGGCGCTTGTTGGCCTGCTGCCACTGCTCCAGGCTCCACGGGAGGCTGGTCCACACGATAGTGTGCCCGCCGTGCTGAAGGTTCAGGCCATGCCCGGCGCTGGCCGGGTGAGCGAGCAGAATCGGGATGCGGCCAGCGTTCCACCGCTTCACCGCGCCGGGCTCACTCACGTGGACAGACTCAGGGAAACGCTCCTGAATCATCTCTAGCTCGGCCTGGAATCGGTAGAAGACGAGGACGGGGGAGCCGGTGCCTTCGATGACTTCCGCGAGCGCGTCGAGCTTCGCGTGATGCAGCCAGTCCCAGCCGTTTCGGTCGTCGTCGTAGAGGAAGCCCGCGCTGATCTGGCTTAGGCGGTTGGTGGCGACCGCCGCCGTCGACGCGGTGTGTTTCACGCCGCCCAGGAGGGACAGGTCCGCGACGAGCTGCGTCCGCATGTCCTTGTAGGCGCGCCGGGCGGAGGCCGGCATCTCAACCTCGATATGGTTCATGGTGAGCGGCGGGAGCCGGAGGCGCCCCTCCGTGCCCATCGACAAGCAGATGTCCTCCAGGAGGGCGTGAATACGCTCGGACGCGCCGGGGCGAGGCGTGTAGCCGGTGACCACGCCGGACGGGAGGCGACCAGCCTCCATGAAATAGCGACGGCGAAAGCCGGTGATCGTGCGACCCAGGCGCTCCCCGAAGTCCATGAGGTAGATCTGCGCCCAGAGGTCCAGGAGGCCGTTCGGGGACGGGGTGCCGGTCATCTCCCACACGCAGGTCGCGGTCTTGGCGATCAGGCGCGCGGCCTTCCACCGCTTCGAGCGACAATTCTTGAAGCCGGACGCTTCGTCCAGGATGAAGGTCTCCCACCCGTGGGGCTGGCGAGCCGCCTCCCCCAGGAGCTGGTGGGAGATCACGTACACGTCCGCGTCGGTGGCCCAGGCGGCGGCCCGCTGCGCTGGGGTGCCCACGACGGGCACCACTCGCAGGTCGGGCCTCCACTTGGTGGCCTCCTCGGGCCACACGTCGCGGGTCACGCGCGCCGGGGCTGTCACGAGGGCGGGCAGGTGGCGCTCCTCCAGGGCCGACAGGACCGACGCGGTTTTACCCAGGCCCATGTCGAGCCAGAGGCCCGCCCGGTCGTGCGCCTGCAGGTGGAGGACTGCCGCCCGCTGGTAGGGGTGGAGGCTTAGTGGCGCGTTCACTCGCCAGCCTCGGGCGCATCGACGCGGACAGACCCGCTGGGATTCTTGACCGTGATCGAAGACAGGGGCAGGGTGACGGTCACGGTCAGGAGGCCCTCGTCCGCCGCGAGGTGAGGCCGGATGTCGCCAATGACGGTGATCGGGCGACCGTCCAGGGAGACGGTTCCGATCGTGCGGTTGACCTCGAGGGCGTGGAAGGTCAGCATGGTGGGTCCTTTCAAGAGGTGTGGGGTCACCGGGGCGGTGACGGGTTCTAGTATAGGGCACCCCCGCCGCCCTTCGCAACACAAAGGGCTAAGGCGGCGGGGCGCATGTGGTCAGGACGCGGCGATACCCACGCGCGGGCCGTCCAGGCGCTCACCCATCTGGCCAATGCCGGACACGTAGCCGTCGCGCTCGCCGCTCGCCTCCCCGTCACGGTCGATCAGGAGGCCGCGCGCCGGACGGATGTTCACACCATCCCTCGCCTTCGCCTCGGCCCGCTGATACCTGGAGGCCAGCACGAGGTCCTGGCCCGTCGAGGTCGTCTCCTCCCTCGTGGCGATCTCGATCCTGTCCGCGATACCCTGGAAGAAACCCATCACGTAGGAGCGGCGGAAACGACGGCGCTCGGACTCACTGTAGAAGTCCTCGTAGCGCAGGCGATTCTTCAGCATCGACGGGTAGGACACGACGGCGGAGTTGTAGAACTCCATGACGTAGGCGAGGTCGGAGCGCGTGCCGACGATGGTGGCGAGCGTGTGCCGCTTGTACGTCCTCCAGGAGCAGAAGCAGCTCAGGGAGCGGGCGAGGGTGGTGAGGCCGTCCACGATGGCCCGCGCCATCGACGCAGACCCGCCCTTGATCTCGATCTCCATTGAGGTAATGTCCTCGTCCTTGGCGCGCGCGTCGCCCTCGGGCAGGGACTCGATGCGGTAGCGGACCATGAGGCGCTCGGCGCGACGCTGGGCAAGCTCGCGTTCGTTGACGGACGCGCCCCGGTCGGAGGCGATCCGCAGGAGCTGCCTAATCTGCTCGATGCTCTTGCTCTCGGTCATGGGTCTTGGTCCTTTCGGTGGGCTGGTCAGATGAGGTCCTGGGCGGCTTCGCGGACATCCTCGAAGGGCTGGCCGCTGTAGTACAGGTCCACGAGGTCGCCCACGGCGTTGAAGAAGTGGTCTTCGGTGGCTTCGTCGGCCCAGTGGGCGGCGGTGGGGAGAACCAGGACCTCGCCCATCTCGCCGTCCAGGGGCGTGTCCTCGGACTCGCTGCCCTCGAGGACGATCAGGCCGGGGTCGGTGGCCTGGAGGCCGGAGCACGCCACGTAGGCGGCGAGGTCGGCCAGGGAGGTGCAGGCGCTGATCCCGTGGCGCACCGCGTCTGTCTCCTCCAGGGAGAGGTCCCAGGAGTAGGAGAACTGCTGCTCAGGGTCAAGCAGGGCCTCGATGTCACGGTTCTTGTCCTGGAAGCGGTATGCCTTCATGGTCTTGGTCCTTTCGGTTCAGGTCACCGTCCCTCGGTGACGTAATCAGTATAGCACATCCAGAGACCAATAGCGCAACATCTAGCGCGTGTAACGTCAGTCACACAAACGACGGACGCGGCCACCCCCACGACGACGCGGCGGCAACCCAGGCACCCCCAGCCCATCCAACCACGCCGCAACCTCCACCGTCCCACTCAGCAAGACGACCTCCACGCCCGCCCGCCTCGCACGGTTATGCCACGACACCTGAATAGGCCGCACGCGCCCGCCGGGGCGCTTCAGCTCCACCAGATACACCCGCCCCTCCCAGATCACCAGCCGATCAGGGATACCCGCGTCCGTCGGCGCGAGCTTCGGACACAACCCACCCGCCGCGCTCACCCTGTCGTGCAGGAGGCGCTCGGCCAGGGACTCCGGCTCCGTGCTCACGCCGCCACCTCCTCGGGCCAGGGATACACCACAGGCGCGGCGTCCACGCCCACCAGGGAGTAGATCCCCAGCGTGTGGTCGACCCACCGGCGCACGTCGGAGCGGTGGGTCAGTATCCCGGCGCGCCCCGTGTGGGTGATCAGCGCCGCACACGCGGGCGCGTCCGCCATGAGCGGGAGCATGGCGCGGATACGCCCCGGCGCGAGACGAGGCCGCACGACGCGGCCACCGCCGAGGCCGATCGCCGTCGCACGGTAGGTAGGCGGCGCATCCGACGGGCCGGAGTTACGCAGCGTGTCGGTGAGGCTCGCCCACGCGTGACCGCACGAGTCGAGGCCCTCGAGGGGGCGGCGATCAGAGTCAGGCTCAGGGATGAGGGCATAGTCAATGACGTAGGGGTAGCGCTTGCCGCACGGTTCAATACGTTCCATACACCCCATGTTAGCGCTTTAAGGGTGTGGTGTCGAGGCGTTCGGGGCCAACCACGCACGCCACCGCCGCCGAAGGTCGTGCAGTAGTAGATACCCGAAACGGGGCGTAACGAAAACTTGTTACAACTTCTCGTTACACCCTTGTTACACCTGTTTTGCCTTGGTACCGCAGCGAAAACGGCGAAAAGCGCTCGCGCCCTGTATCAAGAAATCCTATTTACTTCTAATAGCGAAAAGACGATCAGTAATGCGTTAGCATGCAATACTATTGAACAACCTTGCTAAGAATCTGCTCTATATAGGGATATAAGGCGTCTCGTTACAAGAGTGTAAAGTTCCGCAGAATACCAACGAAAAGCCCACGTAACAAAGCGTAACAAGGCTGTAACAAGCCCGTAACAAGGTGTAACAAGAACCCACCCCACCCCACAAACCGCACAATACCAATGTAACAAGCCCAAACCGCTAAACACTTGACACCCACCACCCCGCCGCCGGGCACCCGCGCCCCACCAGGTCGGCCCCGCACGAGGCAGGCACACCAGCCCACACGAGGCAGGCAGGCGTGCTACACTCACCCCATGACCCCCACACAAAGCACCTCCCGCACCGGCA